>Ga0209211_10000749_pt1 | contig 64575 bp, 45 predicted proteins | sample RifGroA2_FD_183992 | JGI IMG/M metagenome (GOLD analysis project Ga0209211, IMG submission 183992) | Groundwater microbial communities from Rifle, Colorado, USA - Groundwater A2 (SPAdes) (version 2) | ecosystem: Environmental > Aquatic > Deep subsurface > Groundwater | place: Rifle, Colorado... | reverse complement strand
GGACGGTTGTCGCTACTTGTGCTCGGCATAAACGCAGCGTTTATGATTTCTTCGTTGATGCCCTTAATGCAACCTATGCTGAAGCTCCATACCCCAAACTAATCCCAGCAAAACTGTGAATGGTTACGCATCCGGCTGAATCTGCCCAAAGCGTCTTAATCCCGCAAGTCCGAAAATTCCTCAGCCGCCGCCGCGGCCTATTCATAAGACCTATAAAATCGCATTATTCACACTATCAAAGCGTATTTATAGAACTTTCGCCTTCAATCGCAATTCCTCTAAACCATCACTTTGTCTATGCCGAAGTTAGGAGCGAACAATAGGCTCTTTGGAGATACACTGTTGAAAGAACAAAGAAACGCAAGAGTAAAGCAGCTTGTAAGGGCGCTTAACAGAGTACGGAGGATTCAGAAGCAGAAAATCGATATCCTCTGCAATGATATTCTAAAGGCACATGGCGAATTTATAAATCATCTGAAAAATTTCAGATTCGCCGCTGACTTTTTTGAAAATCTTCTCGAAGCGACCACACCCGACAGCCTCGCGCGCTGCGCAGGGGAATTTCTAACCGAAAATATAGAAGATTGCAGCGTTGCTGTGGTTTTCATAACAGCGTCAGTACCGGAAATCCATTTTTACTCGCACAATTCGCATCTTGAAGACATACCATCGCAATTAAGCCCCTGCCTGACAGCCAAAATGGTCGAAGCAGTCTGCCACAGCAGCCGGGTATGCGACAGCAACGACCTTTGTGAAATGGAATTTTTCGCAGGCCCCGCTGTCCTGAAAAAAATATCCTTAGCAGCAATAGGTTTGAATAACTCCGGCCCGGCATTGGGAATGCTCTTGCTTTATCGCCCCGCCGATTGTCCTTTTAGCAAAACCGAACTTACGCAGGTCTCTTCAATAACCAAAGGCCTCTCAACAGCCGTCAAAGCTATGCACGGCAAAACAACCTGCGATAACTACGCGTAAAGAAAATTAAATATCAAAAATAAAAAATCAAAACTTGTCCCCGCGAAGGCGGGGATTGAGGAACTCGGCCTAAAGGCCGAAATTTTCATATTATAAACTTTCCTTTATCGTAGATTACTTCGCCATCGGCGATAATCTGTCCATCGTTCATATCGGCGAGCAAATCCCAGTGAATCGCAGATTCGTTTGTTCCACCTGTTTCGGGATATGCCGCTCCCAGAGCCATATGAATCGTGCCGCCCATTTTTTCGTCAAACAACATATTCTTTGTAAATTTGTTCACTCTTGAATTTGTCCCGATAGCCACTTCGCCAAATCGTCTCGCACCGGGAATTTCCAGAACCTTATTCAAAAGCTCCTGCCCCTTGCCGGCAGCACCCTTTACAACCTGACCGTCTGCAATTTCCAATCGAATGTCCTCGATTTCCTGCCCCATAAAAATTCCCGGATACGAAAATCGCACAACGCCACTGACGGAATCCTCCAGCGGAGCCGTAAAAACTTCGCCGCTGGGCATATTATTTTTGCCCGATGAGTTAATCCATTTCTTGCCCTGTGTACTGAATTTTACATCAATACCATTCCCCTTATATTGTATCTGTGTTTTGCTGTTGAGAATATCGACAAATTTTTGCTGGTCTTTTTCGAGTTTTTCCCAGCAGGCAATTGGGTCGTTCTCATACAAAAAACAGCAGTTATAGACAAAATCAGCATATTCAGCCTGGCTCATTCCGCATTCCTGCGCCTCTGAATTTGTCGGAAAAACGCACAGCGTCCAGCGCAGTTCATCGTTGGCCGCCCTTTGCATAAACAATTTATTTATTTCCGCTCTTGCCGCGCTGCATTTTTGTTTTTTCGCGGCATCGACGTTCTGCAATTCTTTCACATTGAACGGAGCGATTATATTCAAAACAGCATCGTATTTTTCATAGACGTACCTGCTCAATGGCGAAATATATTCAAGCTGCGCATCGGTTGCGGCATCATAGAAAATCTTTTCCGTGCCGTTGAGCGAGATTTTAAATTCCGGAAACGCTCCCGCCGCAAGAGCGTTTGCATAAACCTCTTTGAGCAGTTCTTCAGCCAGATAACTGGAATTTATCAGCAGCCTGTCGCCCTTTTTGATGCCAAGCGAATACTCAACAAGTAATTTCGCGTATTTTTTAATAATATCGTTTGTTGCCATAAAATTTTCCCTTGTAAAAACAGCCTTTGGAACGGAGAATATACCGCTTTAAAGGTTTTATTTCAATATGATAAATGTTTTTATAAATTCGTTCAGCGTAACTTTTGGGGCTTTGTTGCAGATTCTGCTCGTCTCTGTCGCCGGCGGAGTTCTAATCCGCAAAAAAGTCATAACGCAGGAACATCTAAAATCGCTCTCAACGGTCGTTGTCCGCGTGCTGCTGCCGTGTATGACGTTTTCAAACATCGTCCGAAATTTCAATCCTGCCCAGTTCAGAATCTGGCCGCTTGTGCCGTTAGTCGCTATTTTAACCATCAGTCTGGGTCTGCTGGCGGCAATAACGCTGTTCTGGCCGAATTTAAAGATGAACAAACATCACTTTGCAACAGCCTCTCTGCAAAACGCAGGTTATCTTATTCTGCCTCTCGGCAAAATCCTCTACCCGGAGCAATTCGACGAGTTCGCGATGTATTGCTTCCTTTATATTCTCGGTATGAGCCCGCTGCTCTGGTCGCTGGGCAAGTATTTAATAAGTTCGGGCGAAGACGAAAAAATTTCCTTCTGCGGTCTGCTCACCCCGCCGCTTGTCGCCTGTATCGGCGCGATTGTGATAGTCCTGGTAAAAATACAATTCTTAATACCGAATATCGTCCTCGATTCATCAGAATTGATAGGTTCTGCCACTGTTCCGATTGCGACATTTGTTCTCGGCGCGGTTCTCGGCAGCATTTCATTCAACATAAAATCGCACGTTTTTGATGCCGCCAAAGTCCTGTTCGTGCGTTTGATTTTTGTGCCGATTTGCACAATTGCCGTCCTTATGCTCACGGGTTTGCATCACAACTATCCGCTTTTGTGCAATCTGTTTGTTTTGCAGTCGTCATCATCGCCGGCAACCGGATTGATTTTGCAGGTCAAACACTATGGCGGCAACGAAGAAGAAGTCGGCTCAATTCTGATGCTCTCTTATATCGCCTGTATTTTCACGATTCCCCTGTGGCTGGCCGTCTGGACAATGCTGATAAAGTAGTTTTGATACCGGGCGAATTTGGAATCAGCGAGCAAGCAGCCAAAAGACTAATGCCGCCGCGATGAGGCGATAGATGCCGAATGGGGTCAATCCGTGATGTGTGAGCCATTTAACAAAACCCTTAACGGCCAAAGCCGCGACGACGCCGCTGACGACGAGACCGACGACTATGCCGTCGATGCCGGCAATTTGCGTCAGAACATCCCAATGCTTAATAGCCGAAACGGTCGTTGCACCCATCAGGGTCGGAAGAGCCAATAGAAAACTGAATTCCGCGGCGGCGAGCATATCAAGACCAACCAGAAGCCCGGCAAGAATTGTTATCATACTGCGGCTTGTGCCGGGCCACATCGCAAGAACCTGGGCGATGCCGATAATTAGAGCCTGACGGAAAGTTACCATATCGAGGTCGCGGATTCGGCCTGTTGATTTATCTTTGCGATAGAAGTATTCAACGACAATCATAACAACGCCGCCGACGGCCAATGCCCACGCTACCGGCACCGGGCCGAACAGATAGGCTTCGATAGTTTCATCTAAAGGTAGCCCGATGATTACGGCGGGCAGAAACGCAACAACAAGAAGACCGAGAAGTTTTAAGCCTTTTGGGTTTTTGCCGAGAAGTCCGGCGCACATCTGGCCGATACGATTTCGATAAAGGCCGACAACGGCGAGAATTGCGCCGAGCTGGATGACGATGTCAAAAGAGTTGAGAGCCTCCATTTTGTCTTTATCTATGAGTTTTCCGAAAATGCCCGTCTTGTCGCTGTAATGGATGAGATTCATAAAATGGCCTGCAAGAATGAGATGGCCGGTCGAAGATACAGGCAGGTATTCGGTGATGCCTTCAACAACGCCAAGAATGGCGGCCTGGGCGAGGGTAAGTTTTTCCGTTTGCAATTCCGGCTGTACCATACCGCTTTGAAGCTCGCCCTGTTTTCTGGCATCCTGTTCAGACACAGCGGCAATGACAATTCCGGATACTGCGACAAAAAAAACAATTAAAAACAGGAGACGGCGTTTCATAGTATTTCTTATCCATTAGAAAAACAATTTTATGGAATAATAAACCGAACGAGGGGTTTTTGAAAGTTAAAAAATTAAATCAGTTCCATTGCTCTGGGCAGGATATTTTCGACTTTGTCGTCCTGCTGAACTTCAAGCCAATTGACATTCTTAAATGTTTTAAACCACGTTCGCTGTGCCTTGGCAAATTTTCGGGTATTTATCTTTATCTGCTCAATGGTTTTTTCAAGCGTTTCATTGCCTTTTAAATGTTCGATGGTCTCGGCGTAGCCGATAGCGCTGGCAGCCTGTTTGCTCATTGGTTTTTCCTCGGCCAGCAGGTTTTTTACTTCGTCAACCAAACCAAGCTCGAACATTTTTTTGACGCGGGCATTTATTCGGCTGCTTGCGTCGGTTTTCTCGCGTGCAAGGCCAAGCAGCTTCCATTTGTCGTTTGGCTGCGGTTTATCGAACTGCTGCTGAAAATTAGAAATCGGTTTTCCGGTGAGCCGATAAACTTCCAAAGCTCGAATTATGCGTTTCTCGTCATTTGCGTGTATTCGCTCGGCGGCCTGCGGGTCAACGGCAGTTAGTTGTTTGTGAAGTTCGCCCAGCGATGTTTGGGCGATTTGTTCTTTGAGTTGGGTTCGGATTTGTTCGTTTGTGCCGGGGCCATCGAACAGGCCGAACAGCATAGCCTTTATGTACATCGCGCTTCCACCGACCGCGATGATGGATTTTCCTTTGGCTTCTATCTTTTCGACGGCGTTGTTCATAAGCTGCAAAAATACGTCCACGCTGAACGATTCGCTCGGCTCGACAACGTCAATAAGGTGATAATTGAGCTGCTTTTGCTGCTCTTTGGAAGGTTTTGCTGTGCCGATGTCCATTCGTCTATAAACCTTCATCGAGTCGATACTTATGATTTCAGCATCGATTTTTTTCGCCAGTTCGAAGGCCAATTTTGCCTTGCCGCCAGCGGTTACGCCCAGAATTAAAATCCTTTGTTTGTCCACAATTAAATTTGACTGTATGTTGGTCGGAAAATATGTATAATAACCGATTCACAAAAAAACTCCATAGTAAGAGACGCAAATGGCTGAAAAAAATGAGAAAATTGATATAAAAAACGAACTTGAGCGGAATGCCCAATTAGTCAGCGGCGTAATTACGGATGCCCTGAAGGGTTTTAAGGGTATTCCGTCTCCGCTGAAAGAGGCGATTGACTATACTCTTTCTGCTGGCGGGAAAAAGGTCCGGGCTGCGGTTGTTTTGTGGTCGTGCAACGCTATCAATGAGGAAATTACCGCTGACGCGAAAATAGCCGCAGCGGCGGTCGAGATGCTTCATACATATTCGCTGATTCACGATGATTTGCCCGCGATGGACGATGACGATTATCGTCGCGGCAAGCCGAGCTGCCATAAGGCGTTTGACGAGGCAACGGCTATTTTGACCGGCGATGCGCTTTTGACAATGGCGTTTGAAGTTTTGGCGACGAAAATTAGCAGCCCCGAAAGAGCGATTGAAATGATAAAGGTACTTGCACAGGCGGCAGGCCCCTGCGGTATGATTGCAGGACAGGTCAAGGACATCGCCTCGGAAAACGGGCTGGGCAGTGGAATAGATGTACAGGACATTCATATAAACAAGACCGCTAAAATGTTCTGGGCATCGGCGACGCTGGGTGCGATAGCGGCTGATGCGACAAAAACGCAGATGGATTTGCTCGGAAAGTTCGGCATGGAGCTGGGTCTGGGTTTTCAGATTGCAGATGACATTCTCGATGTCTCATCGAGTTCGGAGCAGCTCGGCAAAACCGCAGGCAAGGATTTAAAGCAGGGCAAGCTCACATACCCGGCCGTTTTCGGCATAGAGCAATCGAAGAAAAAGGCGCAATTGGCGGCGATGAAGGCGGCTGACAACTTAAGGGCGTTTGGCGCAAAGGCAACACTGCTCAATGAACTTGTCTTTGAATTACTGAACAGGACAAAATAAAAAAAATGCAATATGAGATACTTGAAAAAATAAACTCGCCGGCAGATTTGAAACAACTTCCTGCGGGACAGTTAAATAAACTCGCTCTTGAAATCACCGATTATATCACCAAATCCGTTAGTTTGACCGGCGGACATTTGGCCAGCAATCTCGGCGTTGTTGACCTCACAATCGCGATGCACAGCGTTTTTGATTTCCAAAAAGACAGACTTCTCTGGGATGTCGGTCATCAGTGTTATGCGCACAAGATTTTGACAGGCAGAAGAGAACTATTCAAAAAACTGCGTCAAAAGGACGGTTTGAGCGGTTTCCCAAATCCGGCTGAAAGTGTCTACGACCAGTTTGCCGTAGGACACGCAGGCAGTTCGATTCCGACTGCGCTGGGGCTTGCGCTTGGCGCTCAAAAACTCGGCACGAATGAAAAAATCGTCGTATTTGTCGGCGATGCGAGCATTGTCAATGGCGCGAATTTCGAGGCTCTGAACAATCTCGGCCTTGCCAAACGCCAGATGCTTATCATAATGAACGATAATTCTATGGCGATAGACGCTACGCAGGGCGCGATTGCGAAATTTCTCTCAAAGGTCAGGTTGAGTCATACTTATGAAGACCTGCGAAAGACCACCAACAGGATACTTGAGCATATGCCGATGTTCGGCAAAAAAATGGAAGACGCTCTTGAGAACTTCAAGCGGACTCTGCGTATGGCGATTTCGCCGAGCAGACTTTTTGAGAGTTTGAATATTCCGTATTTCGGGCCTGTTGACGGCCACGACATCGGCTCTCTGATTGAGATTTTCAAGGCGATGTCTCATTTAGAAACGCCGGCGATACTTCACGTTTATACCAAAAAGGGCAAGGGGTTCACTCCTGCCGATGACGACCCGACGAGATTTCACTCAACCGGGCCATTCAAGCTGAACGGCGATGCCGCAAAAACAATTACGACGCGTAAAATTTTTACGGACTGTTTTTCGGATTCGATTGTCGAGCTTGCAGAAGAAAATAAAAAAATAACCGCTATCACTGCCGCGATGTCGGACGGCACGGGGCTTGCGAAATTCAGAAAACGGTTTCCTGACAGATATTACGATGTCGGCATAGCTGAATCTGCGGCAGTCGATATTGCGGCAGGACAGGCGAAGCTGGGATTAAAGCCCTTTGTCTGTATTTACTCGACGTTTTTACAGAGAAGTTTCGACCAGATTTTTCAGGAAGTATCGCTGCAAAAGCTCGGTGTGGTTTTTTGTATCGACCGGGCGGGTCTGGTTGGCTCCGACGGCCCGACACATCACGGTCTTATGGATATAGGCTTTTTGAGAATGATGCCGAACATCGTGCTTGTCGCCCCGGCAAACGGAATTGAACTCAAGGCCGCGTTGAAATTTGCCGCAGCGAGCGATATTTCAGTCGCGATTCGATACCCGAAGGATTATGTTGAAGACGAGCTTTGTCGTGAGGCTTTTTCCCAGCCTTTTGAGACTGGAAGGAGCATTATTATCAGACAGGGAACCACGAAATTGGCTGTTGTCGCTTATGGCAGTATGTCGATAGAAGCCTTAAGGGCGGCAGAAATACTTAAGGCTGAAAATATCGATATAACAGTTATAAATGCCAGATTTGCCAAACCGGCAGATGGAAAAATTATTTCGATGCTGGAGCAGGGATTTAGTATAATAACCGTTGAAGACCATTCGACAGCGTGCGGATTCGGTTCGGCGGTTTTGGAAGCGGCCTCGGCCGCGGGGGCAGACTGCTCGAAGATAACCGTACTCGGCATCGGCGATGAGTTTGTTCCCGCTGACAGCAGAGCAGGCCAGCTTGATACCTGCGGGATAAGCGCACAAAAAATTGCTGAAACTATTAAAAATGTTATCAAAGTAAAATGAAGTTATTTTCATTCGCGGCTGACTTATGAATAAGCCTAAACTAATTATTTTCGGCGATAGTCGTCGGCAGTTTGTGGCCGAGGCGATAGAGGATTTTGTAAATTTTGCCGCGGGCAAAGCCGAAATACTTGCCAACTGTTTTCGCGGCGACTGCGCAAGCGTCGCTGATAAAGCTGATTTCGCGATTGTCTTCGGCGGCGACGGCACGATACTCTCTGCCGCAAGAGACTTGAGCAGCACCGGCGTTCCGGTAATCGGCGTAAATGTCGGCAGACTCGGATTTCTGGCGGAGTTTAGCGTTGAAGACATCAAAAAGCTTTTCGGCAGACTTACGACCGACAGCAGCCTGATAGAAAAGCGAATGATGCTTAAATGCACGATTGCCAACAACGGCAAAGACAAGTTAAGTTCCACAGCTATAAACGAGGCGGTGATAAACGCAGGTCCGAATTTCGGTATGGTGGATTTGAAGGTAACGGTCAACGGCCAGAGTCTTGCCGATTGCATAGGCGACGGGCTTATAATATCGACTCCGACCGGTTCGACGGCTTATAATCTATCGGCGGGCGGGCCTATCCTGTCGGCCAATCTCTCGGCAATCGTGATTACGCCGCTCTGTCCGCACACGTTGAGTTTTCGGCCCATCGTTATAGATGCCGAAAACAGAATTGAAATTTTTCCTCAAAGAATAAACGAAGGCACTGCCGTTCTGCTTGATGGTCAGATATTAAGTCCGCTGGTCGCAGGCGATGTTATTACGGTACAAAAACACAGCGGCACTTTTCAGGTTGTAAATAATCCGCTGCGTACGCAGTGGGATACTCTTGCCGGTAAATTGAACTGGGCGGCGAAACCCAAATATAATACAAAATAACGGAGCGGTTGCAGTGAAGACAAATGTATATAGAATGATTAAATTTATTTTGCCGATTGTAGTTCTCGCGTCTCTTTGCGCAGAAATTTTTGCGCTGGAGAACGAGATAGGCGACCCGACTGTTCCAGCCAGCAGCATTAAGAGCGGCCTTGTCAGAACGCCAAATCCGGTGGACGCAAGCGGCAATTTAGTCGTAACAGGCAGGGTTCGCGGCGGAAAATATTTTCGCGGGCTTGTGCCGTACAGAGACGAGACGGAATTCGGCGCACCGCTCGGTTCGGAGGATATAGGGTCGTTTTTGAGAAACACCGCACCGGTAACATCATTGCGGTCGTCGCTTTCTCCGCAGCCTTACTATCTGCCTTCAAGCACGGTAAGTTCAACGGCTCGCGGAACAAGGAATGTGGTATTGACATATCCAAACATCGGAAGTACGGGCGATTATGACACAACGGAATTGCCGAAAGTTCAGGTTCATAAGCCTTCGCAGCTCGCGGCGGAAATGCCGTTATATGATTACACCAGCGCAAGACTGTTGAGTTATGATTCAACCGACCTCGAGAGAGTGATTACTTATGACCTTATTCAGCAGCGGAACAAAAAGGAATTGAGCGATGCCCTGCAAAAGGCCAGCGAAGGCGTGGACAAGAAAACATTATTAGACGACCAAAAAGCGAAAGACAGTCTGATTGACGAGCCGCAAAAACCTTTGGAGCGTGCTATGCCCGCAGAGCCCGCCAGGCCGGGCGACAGACAGACGGATAAAACGCAAACTCAAAACATCTCTGCGAAAACCGTTTATGAACAAATGCTGCAGGAAGTAGCATCGGCTCATCTGAATAAGCCGGACGTTCAGGACAAAGAAAAAGAAGCCAAAGAACAGGAACTAAAGCAGGAGCAGCAAAAGGAGCAGACCGAAGATTCCGAAGTAAAAGAACGCCAGCCCGGCGATTTGCAAAGTGAGTATTCCAAAATAGACAAGGAAACCGCCGAGGCGACCGTCGGCGTGCATAAAAGTTTTGCGACCCAAGCCAATGATAAATTTAATTATTATATGAGAACGGCGGAGGAATTTTTAAAAGCCGGCAAGTATTATCGTGCGGCGGACGCTTATTCTATGGCGGGGATTTACAAGTCAGACGACCCGCTCGCATTTGCCGGAAAGTCGCACGCCCTGTTCGCGTCGGGCGAATATATGTCCAGCGCATATTTTCTTTCAAGAGCGATAAATATTTTTCCGCAGTATGTCAAATTCAAAATTGGCCTTGTCGAAATGATACCTGACAAGGACCGGCTTGAAAGCAGAATCGCCGATATAAAAGCCTGGATTCAGCGGTCTGATTCTCCTGAACTTAGTTTTCTGCTGGCGTATATTTATTATCAGCTTGATAAAATCGAACTTGCGACAGAGGCGATAAACTCGGCAGCGGCGAAAATTCCAGACAGCATTCCGGTAACGGCTCTTAAACAGGCGATAGAGAAGAAATAACAGCGGAGCGGACTTGATAGATTTTGCCGGGCAGGATTTTGACGTTGAAGAGATTTTCGGCTCCGCAGGCGCCATCAGCAAAGGCTACCCTGCTTATGAGGACAGACCGCAGCAAAAACAAATGGCATCAGCCGTTTATAACGCTTTGCATAATCATCGTCATCTCGCGGTTGAAGCTGGTACCGGCGTTGGCAAGAGTTTCGCGTATTTGATACCCGCGCTCGAAATCGCCAAACAGCACGAATGCAGAATCCTCATAAGCACATACACAATCACATTACAGGAACAGTTGATAAATAAAGACCTTCCTTTTTTATCTCGTCTGCTTGACAATAATTTCACCGCAGTTTTGGCCAAAGGGCGTAATAATTTTGTCTGCCGAAGAAGACTGGAATTCGCGACCCGCAGAGGGCAGGGACTTTTTGACAGCGATATGGCAACGCTTATCCGACTGGGCAACTGGGCGAAACAGACGGAAGACGGCTCGTTGAGCGATATTGGTTTTTCGCCGTCGCCGCAGATTTGGCAATCTGTTATGAGCGAACACGGCAACTGCAAAGGCAGAAATTGTCCGCATTTTAATAAATGTTTTTACTGGCGAAATCGCCGCAGGCTTGAATCCGCCCAGATTATCGTCGCCAATCACGCATTGCTGTTCAGCGACCTTGTGCTGCGTCAGCAGAATGTTTCGATTCTCCCTGAATATCGTTATGTGATTATTGACGAGGCGCACAATATCGAACACGTCGCCGAAGACCATTTCGGTTTGAACATAAGCGATGGACGCGTTTCGTTTATTCTTAACGGCCTGTACAACCAGAAAACCAAAAAAGGCCTCCTCGCCCGCGCAGAATACGCCGAGGCCGTTGAATTGGTTAAAAGCTGTCAAAACGCCCAGGCGGATTTCTTTAAAGCCGTCGGAAGATGGTTCGAAGCAGACAGGGGCAACGGCAGCACAAGGCCGGGGTTTGTTTCGGACTGCATCAGCGAACATATTAAAAAATTAAGACTTGGCCTTGCAAAACTGGCCGGCGGAATCGAAGATGCCGATGAAAAATTTGAACTTTTGCGTTTTGCCGAGATGTTAGGCGGTCTGGAAGCCGATATAAAAAGTTTTCTCTCTCACGATGATAAGGATTGCGTTCACTGGGTCGAATCGGAAAAAAACAAAAGAAAAACCATCACGCTGCAGAGCGCGCCGCTCAATCCCGCCGCGAATATCAAAAAATGTCTGTTTGAAGAATTTGAATCAGTGATTCTCACAAGCGCGACTCTCTGCACAGGCGAAGGAAAAGGCGGGCAGGAATTTAATTATTTTGCCGAGCGGAACGGCCTTGATGATTTTGACAAGCTGAAACTCGGTTCGCCGTTCGATTATCAGAAACAGGTTGTGATGTACATAGAGCCGGATTTGCCAGAGCCTAACGCCGCCGCTTTCGCCGAGGCCGCCGCGGAAAAAATTAGAAAATACATAAAACAGACCAGCGGCAGCGCGTTTGTATTATTTACCAGCTATCAAATGCTTCAGCAATTCGCCGAAATGCTCGGCGACTGGTTCAGCGAAAATTCCATCGAACTTCTCGTTCAGGGAGCTGGAGCCGACAGAGCCGAACTGCTGCGGAGATTTAAGGAGGATACCGGCAGCGTTCTTTTCGGCACGGACAGTTTCTGGCAGGGAGTTGATGTCCCCGGAGCGGCTTTGAGCAATGTAATTATTACAAAGCTCCCTTTTGCGGTTCCCACCCATCCGCTTATAGCGGGCAGGATTGAGCATATAAAGACCAAAGGCCAAAATCCGTTTTTCAGTTATCAGCTCCCGGCGGCGATTATAAAATTCAAACAGGGTTTCGGCAGACTGATAAGAAGTAAAACAGACACCGGCATTGTGGTTGTACTCGACAGCAGAATAGCAAGCAAAGGCTACGGCAGAGAATTTATATCCGCCATAGAAAAATGCAGAGTAGAAATGGCTGATTAAGGGGTAGTGAACCCCCAACTTTATGTTGGGGGTTATATGGCGATTTCCTATCTCAAATACGGAATCGAATCTTTCTTTTCAAACCTGTCTCGATACGCCGTCGGCTGATACAATTTAAAATGCAGTTCCCGCAGATATTCTTCCGGCCCTGATTTGCGGACTATGTCAATAAGAGAGCCTATCTGTTTCTGCGATTCAAAAGCCGCGATTGCCTTTAATTTTTTATCGAGAAATTCCTGCGGCGTTCTGATGCGAAGGCTCGGCGGTTCAGGAAAATCGCAATAAACGCCGAGTTCGTGTACATAAGGCGGTTTTTCCAATGGCGTTCCAAGCTCCGGCCAAATAGTGCCTGCCCCGTGAAACAAACTGATGAGCAGCTCGCTGTGAACGATTACATGGTCTGGATGCAGGTCGCTCGATGTCGGCAAAAAACATTGCGTAGGTCGGATTTTCCGCAAATAATAAGTAAAGGAATTCTGGAGGCCGGTGAAACCTTCAATTTGCGCTTTATCGCTCGGCTCGGCAGGCCGTCTGCCCCTGTATGAATTAAGCCGGCAATCCGGAAAACCCAGCCATACGATATTTTCCTTTGGTATTCCAAGCGACTGATAGCAGGCAAATGTTTCTTTCCTGCGAATATCCGAGATAGTGTCTTTTTCTTCTTTGGAGCAGTAGCCCATCGTCCCGTCTGTAACAATTAGAATATGCACCGGAACGTTTTCCAATTTGGCTAATTGCATAAAAAGGCCGCCGCCGAGTACGACATCGTCGTCGTGCGGACTTATAAAAAGAAAACATTCTTTGCCGCTCTGCCAGTGGCGAGATACGCTCTGCAGCGTCGAACCGGCTCTTCTTTCGTTTCCGACAAGTCTTACAAATTCTATTTGATTAGCAGTCATAATATATTCCCGTCAACACTTATACTTTTAGTCTATGAAAATCTACCGTATTGTTAGAGGATATGCAATATATTTTGACCGACGAAATGATTTGACGGGCGGTTTTTCGACTTCAGTCGTTTTCCGCCCGCCAATCGAGTTGAAAGGGAGTCAATAGTTTATTTTGTGCCGGGCGGGGAAACCAGACAGCAAATAGTTGTCTATCCCTGACAAATAATGCCAACGGCCTTAAATAATTGCGCCCGAAGTTTCCTCTAATTCCAGCCTCTGTTCAACTGCCGTCTGGTCTATGAAATTTATCATTTGCTCGAAGGCCTGTTTCAGACCGTCCGCAAGATTTCTCACGACAGCCGGCTTTCGTTCTCTGGCGGCGACGATAATGTCTTTTGCCCTCTCAACGAAACCGGCAAGCTGCGCCATATCGCTGCAAACGCTTAATTTTGCCGCTAATTCCTCTACTCGCGGCATATCTTCCATTTCGGCCGCATCAATAATCCTGTCAATGTGCCTTGGAGCATTCCTTATAAATACCGACAATGCCGTGAACAAATTAATGTCATCTGAACTCACTAATACTTCCTCTTTTATCTTATTTATATTACCATTACTACATTAAATCCATTAAAGTATAATTCTCTATATAATAAAAAAAGGCACAACCGTTTTACGAGTTGTGCCTTCTACTTACCAGCCATAATGCCGTACGTAAAGGCGATTGCCTTAATTTTTTTCTACCCACCTATTATCGGCATATTCGGTAAAAACTTTAAATATTTTTTGCTTTTTTTAATAATTGTTCCAGTTTAAACCGCAACTGTCCGAGTTCCCTTGACTTAAAGGAACTCTTTGTTTTTTCAAGTCCCCTGACCGCATCGGTCAGGCCTTCGACTAATTCTATGAGCCTTGGGCAGTTTAAAAGATTGCATATCGGCGGCTCATCGTTCTGGTCGGTGAGAATGTTAGTCAGATTTTTGACATCCTGAAAGGCCGCGCTTATATTCATCAGCGAAAGGTCGAGAAAGTTTTTTATCGAGGCAGAAAAAACTTTGTGATTTTTATTTTGCAGCACATCCTCAATGCCCTGCATTTGTTTTTGCCAGTCTTTAAGCCGATTTTTTGTTTCCGCAACCGTACAGAAAAGACTTTTGCGTCTGATAGCCTCGACAACGTTCTTTTTCAATTCCTCAAAGTCTATCGGCTTAACCATATACGCCGCAACTGGAAGCTGAACCGCGTCAATCGCGGACCTCTGCGATGGAAACGCCGTAACAAGAATCGCAGGCGTGCCTTTTGACAGTTCGTGCAGATTTTTTATAAGCTCAAGGTCGGGATTGCCCGGCATTCGGATGTCGGCAATCAACAAATCATACGCTCCTTTAGCAAGTTTTTCAGCGGCGGCATGGGCATCCGGAACGCAATCGCATTCATACCCCTGCTGCCGAAGCAAATCAGCGGTCGATTCCCTGAAAGTCTGTTCATCATCGGCAAGCAGTATTCGTCCCACAGCAGTCATAGTCCTCTCCTTTCAATCTGGTGTTATCTGAAATTGGCTGTGAATAGTCCTCAAACAATTCATACTCTATGTAACTTTACACTCAATCAAAAAAAACCTGCTGAAGTTCCACCTTCTCGGACATAAGCGCATCGGCGTAAGACTTAGCGGATGTGGCTGATTCAAATCCGAGTTTTTGGCGTAATTGTTCCATATTTGCGCCATTGTCTAACATTTTTTTCGCAAAACTATGCCTTAAATCATACGGAGTAACCAGCCTGTCTAACTCGGCCATTTCAATGTATTTCTCAATCCGTCTGTCGGTGCTTCTTGTATCGAGCCTTTTGCCGAACTTGTTTATAAACAAGGCGTTATCATCATTTTTTCCCTGTTCGGCTTTTACGTCCTCTGCCGGTCGGCAGAGGCTCGGCCTTAATTTAAGATAATTACCCACCAGCTCGGCGGCAGTTACCGTAATCGGCATCAGCCTTGTCTTGCCGGTATTAGAAGTAATATTCAGTGTGTATTTGTCCGTGTCGATATCGCTTACGTTGAGACTTGCTAATTCGCTCACACGAATACCGGTTGAACATAGCAGTTCAAGCATCGCTCTGTCCCTGATACCAAGCCAGGTATTCAAACTCGGCAAATGCAGTATCTTGTATATTTGTTCATCGGTGAGAATTTTATGTCTGTGTTTGCCGGTTTCAGTCTCCGGAACGCTTACATTTGTAGTTGGATTGAAATCGAGCAGTTTATGGGAGCATAAAAATTCATACAGGCAGATGAGAGCCGCCAGTTTGCGCCTGACCGAGGCCTGACTGTACTGTCTGTCGTGCAAATAATCCATAAAAGCCCTGACCTTATCAGTACATACATTCCCCAGGTTTGAAAGAACACCGTTAGCCGATTGGCTGCCACGCGAAAGGCCGAGAAAATCCCCATCGCAGGCAACGCCGCCAGAATCAAGAAAGCTCAAGAATTGCTCAATATCGCCCCTGTAGCTCTCTATGGTTCTTTCAGCTCTATGTCTTGCATACCTTAGAAAATCAGTGAACTCTTTTATTAGGTCGCAATCTCGCACAAAACACCCCGCCCTGCCCCTATCGTATATCCAGCATCCGCCCCGTTTGATACACGCTATATGGCAGCGAGCATTGAACCAAAAACTTAATTATTAAGATATAATTACAGGTATTATCGGCAATGTCAACAAAAAAACATTAAATTTTGTGGATATTATGTAAAAGTTTTTCCAATTTTGCTCTAATTACCGCAAGTTGCCTGGATCTATACAATTCCCTGCTGTTTGTAAGCCCGGCTACCGTCTGTTCGAGGCCTTCGGTCAGTTCGTCAAGCTTTTGGCACTTCATAACTTCGCAAATTTGAGTCTTCTGGTCTATTCCGTCCAGCAGGTTGATTGCACTGCGAATGCAGTTGAAAGTGTCGTCGATTTTCATCGTTGTGATTTCGAGAAAGCTTTTTAACGCCTCATCGAAACAGTTGCTCTTACCTCCCTGAATAGTCAGCTCAATCGCCTGAAGCTGCTCTATCCACAGCTTTAGATTATTTCTTGTCGCGGCGATGGTCTTATAGAGCTGATTGACTTTCACGGCGGTCTTTGTTTTTTGCAGCAGTTCCGCAAAATCAATCGGCTTTGTCAAGTATGCCGAGACCGGCAGCCCAACCGAGTCAATGGCCGTTTGCTGCGAGGGATAGCCTGTAACCAGAATTATGCTTATTTGGTTTTGTATTTGCGACAGATGTTTTACTAATTCAAGGTTGGCGTTACCCTGCATTTTTATATCAGCGATGATAAGATTATACTGTTTATCGGTGATTTTTTTGATTGCCTCGGCGGCATCCTGAACGCAGTCGCATTCAAAACCCTCGTTTCGCAGCAGTTGAGCAGTCGCCATAAGAAACGTCTGTTCATCATCGGCTATAATGATTTTACCCAGAGTTTTTTTTCTATGTTTTTTCATTCAATACCGGAATTGAAATATTAAAAGTAGTTCCTTTGCCTTTTTCGCTCACAAAATCTATACTTCCGTCCATCGCGACAATAATATCTTTTGTTATGGACAGACCTAATCCCAGCCCGCTTTTGGGTCCGCCGCTGCCGGTAGTAAAGAATGGCATAAATATTTTATCCTTTATCGTGTCGTCTATGCCGGGACCCTGGTCGCTTACCGAAAGTTTTAATTCATCGTTCTTGACAGAAGCGAAAATTTTTACGGTAGCCTGTTCGCCGCAGGCCTGTATTGCGTTTTGTACGACATTATAAATAACCTGCCGCAGCAGCGATTCGGACAGCGTAATAAATATATTCTCATCGCAGTCTATTTCGATATGGATGTTTTTTTCCTGCCTGGAGACTTTGAGCAGTTCTACAATGTCGCGAATAGTTTCGTAAAGTCTGAATTTTCCCGCGGGAGAGGTTTGCGGCTGATAAAGGTCGAACATCTGGCGAACTATCTGCGAGACCCTGTCGATTTCCTTTTCGATTCTTCCGACGTACTCGAAATATCTATGGCTGGCGGGTATCGCGTCTTTTACCAGCAGGAAGGAATTTTTTATGCCGGCAAGCGGATTGTTGATTTCGTGCGCGATTTGCGCCGCTAATTTGCCCGCCGCCGCTAATTTTTCCGTCTCGCTTAAAAGTTTTTGTATATGGTCTCTTTCTGTCATAGCCTTTAGAAGAGCCGTATTTGCGCCCTGCAGCTCCGCGGTGCGGGACAGTACTCTCTTTTCGAGTTCGGAATGCGCCTTTTTAAGTTCTTCCTCCGCCTTGATTCTTTCGGTGATATCATGGCCGGTTGACAACACTCCGATTATTTTCCCGTCATAATCTTTTAGAGTTCTTCCGTACCATTGTATATGCAGCAGTCTGCCGTCTTTTGTGATTATCGGGTTGACATTTCCATCGATATTGACATCGTGTATGGCATTCTGAAATAACTGGGTTATTTTTTGTTTGTCCTGATATGGCAGGAAAAGGTTGAACCAGTTTTTGCCTTTTACATCCTCGAGTTTATAACCGGTAAGTTTTTCAAAATATGGATTGAAAGTTATGATATTGCCGTTTGTATCCATCACCAGCACGATGGTCTGCGCGGTTTCAACTAATCTTTGAGCGAAGTCTCTTTCCTGCTTTAATTCTTTTTTATAATCGAGCCGTTTTAGCGCAATCGCGAGATTTTTTGCCGCGGCGTGAAGAAATTCACGTTCCGATTCCGTCCACTGCCGATTTTCGGTGCAGTTATCAACACCGATAAACCCTTCTAATTTTTCATCGACGATAATCGGCAAAACAAGAAGGGTCTTAACATTTAGCTCGTTCCAAAATAACCGTTCCTCGGCTGGTAAATCTGCCGCTTGTGAACATATTGCCTGACCGGCAGAAAGCGTCTTTTCCCATCCCGGCCAGATATTTTTCATAAACAGCTTATTGGTCGCGTTGTCGTTTATATACTTTATATTTTCATTTTTACACCATTGAGCCGAGTAACGCAATGTGATGTCCTTACTGTCGCCGCTTCGCGGCCCCATAAGAAAAACAAGCATTCTATCCGCCCCGGAAGCGGGACCCAGTGCCGACAGAAAATCGTCATATTGTATCTGCGAGATTGAAAGAAGAAGTATCTCGGATGCTTTATCGAGAGCCTCAAGATACTGTTTATGCTTATGCAGGTCTAATTCGCGAAGTTTTTTTTCCGTAATATCTCTTGCCGTGCCGCACATTCCCGTCAGTCTGCCGTTTTCATCTTTCATAAGCCATGTATGACACTCTACAATCAGCTTGCTGCCGTCCGCCGCCGTGTTAGTAACCTCTCCTTCCCATCGGCCTGTCTGACGCGTTGTCTGGATTATTTCCCGTTGAGTCGGCCCGGAAGATACGCCCTGACTATAAGTATCGACTGATTTGCCTATGATCTCGTCTTTGCTTCGCTTTACTAACTTACACTCGGCTTTATTTACATAGATAATTTTCCCTTCGAGGTCGGTCGCTGTGATACTGTCGCCGATTTCATTAAGCAGCGTCTCCTGAAACTGGAGCTGCTCCTGCGATTTGGCCAGAATTTTGTATGTTTTTCGCAATTCCAGCCATCTTCTAACACTGAATATCATTATTAACGCCGCGCCAAATGCGATTGCCAGCAGTATTTTATCCAATTTCTCATGTTCTGGGCTGATAGACTGGTAGAATTTTTCGACGGAATCCAATGAGTTTATGGCCATAAACAGGCCGATTGCCGCAAAAACAATGATTATGAATTCAATAGTGGCCCTGTTTATCGGTGACAATTTTATATTATTTTTATCCATTTTACTTTTGATATACCAGCTAATAGCGTTTCTGAATAACGGACAATCTTTATGGAAATTTCCTCGTGGCAGCCTAACTATTCGGAGATGTAAATCAAGTGAGCCGAGGCAGTATATTGATTAGAGGTTCTCTTGTCAATAGGCATAATCGTCAAAATCAGCGCACAAAAAAAGCCTCCGTTCTCAGGCAGAGGCTTTTTGTTTTACGATTTTCCATCTACTCCCACGGCGGAATGGTGCTCCACTCCGAGGATATAACCTGGTTTGGCGGACTGGCCGAATCCCTGATAGTAACCTGGTAGGTACTGTGGTTGTCGGAGTAAAACGGTCCCGCTATATAGGTTACCACTGCTCCTGTGCCGACTATCGGGCCGCTGCTTACGCTGCTGCCTTGTGTACAGCGGAACTCATAAATAACCGGCGGACTCTGGGCATCGGTCGCGCCTACAGCGGTCATATAGTGATAGAAAACACCGCCGCCGGCATTATAAACGTAAGGCGTTACAACCCACAGACCATTGCTTGTCGGGGTATACGTCGGAGCATTTACGTCCAATGGGCTCTCCTCGCCTTCGGCTAACGTCTTAGCCCACTCCGCGGTTGACATGCCGGTTTCGTTTTTGTAAGGCGATAAATCGCGAGCCCTGACCTGATATGTGTAAGTGGTATTGGGTTCGAGGCCGCTGTCAGTGTAAATCGGGCTGCTCTGCCAGTCGCTGCTATTTCCGTCGCTCCTGCTGAAGTAGTATTCTACGCCGGCGACATCCGTAGCCGTAGTGGCAGTCATTGTAATTTCGCTGGTGGATATCGCTGTAGGCACTCGCTCCCACGTCATCGGATTTGGTGTCGGAGCGAAAGTATCTTCGCCCGTAACCGCATAGCCGATTACGCTAAAGGCCGTCATATTGCCTCGCATATCTCTGGCCTGAACCTGATAGCCGTACTGCGTACCTTCGAGAAGTCCGGTATCTGTAAGATTGGGTTCAGTTTGCCAGCCGAAATCTCTATTGCCTCCGGCCAGTTCGCTGTAACGCATAAAGTGATACATAACAGGAGAACCTGAAATGTCCCTTGCGGTAGTGGCTTTCATTGCAATTTCGTGCATTCCTGTTGAGCCCGGACGAATTTCCCACGTCATCGGATTTGGGAACGGAGGCGTCGTTTCAAATGTACCGTAGTTGGAGGCGAAAATCGCATAGTCTTCAAAGTCAACTCTGCCGTCCTTATCTAAATCGCGACCGCCGCAGAAGTATGGGAATATACACCCGTCGTCCAGCCAGTAATCCATAAATCTGACGAGGTCTTCCGGATAGCTGACTTTACCATCGTAATTGAAGTCGCCCTCCAAATCAGTGTAGAGCAAATAGTGGTAGCCCATATCGGTGCGTCCGCTGTCGATTGCGTTGCCGAATACTCTGGTATGGTCTGTCCGTGTTGTATGCCGGAACAGGTCGTGGTCGATGGCTAATCCTTCGCCGCTGTCCACGCAGGGACTATCAACGGTTTGTTCGTGGTTGGGGTCATTAGCGACAACCTGGCTAAGATAATAATCTCCCCAGTATCCGGTTATGAATAATGGTGAAGTGAGCGTCGTACCGGTCAGGTTTCCGCTGCCCCAGTTCAGTGAACAACCGCTGCTTGTATCGACAAACACGCCTGCCTGACCGCCCTGCAAGTCGCTGTAGCTTACCGATGCCTGGGCATCGTATTTATCCACAGCCTCGAATGCGCTGCCGATAGACAGCGATTTGCCATATTCGGAATTGTTGTTCCAGATAATGCTGTTGATTATGTTGACGTATGCTTCATAAGCCGTGCTTACGCCGCCGCCGTAGCTCAAAGCCGTATTTCCGGCAATGGTGCAGTTTGACAGACCAAGTCCTGCGTTCCAGTTGGCCGATATGCCGCCGCCGTCTCTGCCTGCGTTGTTTTTGGCGATAAGGCAGTTGTGCATATTAGGTTCCAGAATGCCGCCGAAGTATGCGCCGCCGCCGCTTGCCGAGGCTGTATTTTGCTCAAGCACGCAGTCGTAGAACTTCAATGCGCTTGACGCGCTGTAGATGCCGCCGCCCTGGCCTGCCGGGGCATAAGCAAAATTGCCTCTGAACAGACAGTCGAGAAGTATCGAATTGCTGTCAACAAACGCTATAGCTCCGCCATACATAGAACTGCAGTTTTCGAATTTAGACATACCGATATAAGCAGTTGAATCTTCCAGATTTATACCACCGCCCACACAGGCGCGGTTGTTGGTGAACTGACAGTTGATAAGTTTCGGGAAAGTCGAGCCTTCGGCGTAAATACCGCCGCCGAAACTGATGACCGGGCTGTACATTAAAACGCTGCCATCCCATCCGTTTGCGTCCGGGTTATTCAACTGGTCTCGCGCATCCGCTTCATTGTCAACAAAATTGCAGTCCACGAAATTCACTTCGCTGTCCACGGCTATATAAACTGCGCCGCCATAAGCGTCAATGGCGTACCAATAATTCGGGTAACTGTCAATAGCGCTCTTACCGGAGTGTCCGCTGTATGCTCTGTTGCCCTGGAACAGGCAGTTTTCGATTTGCGCCTTTCCGCCGTCCATTACATATATCGCGCCGCCGCGACCGCTGTAATACCAGTAATCCATATATCCGCCTGTCGGAGCCCAATCCCATGTATGCCCGACATCGTCGCTCGGGTCGCCCCATGTTCCGCCGTGGCCGGCTGCCGCACCGTCGCCGGCAGTACCGCCCTGAGCAAAACAATTAATAAAATCACAATTCTTAATGTAAGGACCGCTTGTTGAGTCAATTCCTATAGCTCCGCCGTAAGCATAACCTGCCCATCCGCCGTCGCCCGCTTCGCCTGTACCCGGACAGGCGTCGCCGCCATGAGCGGAACAGTCTATAAATTGGCAGTTGCGGATTGTCGGCGAAGCGTTAATCAGTCTCATTGCGCCGCCGTATATGCTGCCCCCGTTAAGACCGTCGCCCGTCGGACCACTTACCGTGCAGTCAGGAGTACCGCCGCCGTAATGAACGTCCCGCATCGTAATACCATCGATAACCATTGTGCTATCAACATTGGATATCCTAAATCCGTTGCCGCGAATGATTGTCGCCGCGACAATGCACGGGTCGTCGGGGTTGGAGCTTGCGATTATTATGTTTTTGCCGTTGATATCGATTCTCACGTCGTCAAAGTTTGTGTCGTTGTAAAAATAAGTTCCCACGCCAAGAATAATCTTGTCGCCGTCTCTGGCATCGTTAATAGCGTACTGTAGAGATGGGTAATCGCTCGGCACATAAAGGTTTCTCGAAGGCGTTACCGCCGCTTTGCTGAATTTGACGAAAATGGTTTTGTCGCTGTTCACGGTCAGTTGATAACTGTCCGAACTCGACAGCCTGACATCGTTTGCGTCATACCAGCCGGCAGTAGAGTAATTTGAATCCGGCGTCGCCGTAAATGTCGGAGTCATACCGGCGTAATAACTGTATTCGTATGTGGCCGAATCAGGATGCGAAGCGAACATACTCGGCTCGGCAGAGATTGTGCCGTGAATGCCCGGATAATTCGCGTCTTCGAGTATCTGAACCGTTATATCGTATATTTTGCCATAACCAGTTATGCCGGTCTTGTAGTGATAACCCATATCAACTATGTTCGCGTCGTCATCGGCATCGTCAAATACGCCGTCAAGTCTTGTTGTATATTTTTCAAGTTGTGCCGCGACAGCCGACATACTGCCCGCGTCAATGCAGGGGCTGTTTGCGTCCTGGCCGGTCTTGACTCGTCCGAGATAATAACCCAGAACAAAATTCGGGTCTTCGGCGATGTTTCCGCTGCCCGGAGTAATTTCCCATATATCATTCGCGTCCTGCTGAAGTCCGGTTACTACGCATCCGGTCTCCGTATGAACCGGCTCCGTCGGCGAAATCATTCCGATTGCCGCGCCGACATCTACTCTCGGTTTCGTAATAGCGACTTTGGTATCGGTAATCTGTCTGCCGGTTGTAACGAGCAGATTCTTTACCTGCCCCGGCGTAAGATACTGGCCGATTATCTGTTTTGCCGCGCTTTGCAGAGCGGCTACTGCGCCTGCGGCATAAGGACATGCCGCGGAGGTGCCACCGAAAGTCGAGTCGTAATCATCGCTGCTGTACCCACCCGAACCTACAATATCAGTTGTATAGGCGTTATGCGAGGGTGCCAGAATATTAAGTATGCCTGCTGTGTTTGAATAGCAGGTTACTTTATCTGCCGCTGTAGAGGTATCTGTACAGTTTGAGAATCCCATGTATCCTAAAGCAGCGTCATAAACAGCGCCTACGCTGATTACATTACTCATAGCTGCCGGCCAGCCTATACCATTAGTAAAGTTGTCATTGCCTGACGCGGCAAGAATTGTAATGCCTGCATCAACTGCGTTTTGTGCCGCCTGAGTATAAGCCGGTGAAAATTCATCTGCGTCTTGTTTATTATCTATAGGAATGCCATATCCCCAGCTATTGCTTATTACCATAATTGGATTAGCAGGGTTGTCATTTTTATGGGTAATGCACCAATCCCATGCAGTAAGGCCGTAGTCGCTTGGAAAACCTGGAATAGTTAGAGAGCCATCGCTTTGAGCTATTTTTATCGCGTAAATTTTTGCGTTATAAGCAACGCCGCCGATATAATCGCTGACAGTACCGAGGTTGCCTGCCGCAATACCGGCACAACAGGTGCCGTGCGCTTCGGTTTCAGGCATTGGGTCTGGGTCATTATCTCCGAAGTCCCAGCCACCTATGACTTTGCTGTTCGGGAAACCGCCGCCGCCAAGTCTCGGATGAGTGTAATCAACACCGCTGTCAACGATAGCAATTGACATGCCTGAGCCGTTATAACTTGCTCTGGTTGATAGTGCGTTCATCAATGGCAAGCCTTGAGCCATTGCGGGATAAACCGTTCTAACCGGCTCGATATGCGCGACATTTGGGTTTGCCGCGAGCTTATTCAGGCCGGCTGCGTTTATCTGGCCGCTGAATATCGCGGCGTTTGTAAGTTTTTGTCTTAATGTAAATTCGCCTGCGCTTAAAGTTCCAAGCACCTGATTTTGCAGCGAGACCACTCCGGCTCGTAAGTCGCTCACCTCCTGGGGCGACGACCAGTTAATTGATTCGGAAATGCCCGCCGCCGCACCGGTCAGCGTTACGATAACTTTTGCCGTACCGCTTGAGTTTATTTCGCTATATATCGTAGTAGAATCGACGAGCTTTGCGGCGACCGCCGTTACGCCGGCATCTGCGCCGGTATCGGTCAAATCCACGCCCGAAGAGTATTCAAGGTCAACATCGCTGAAAGACATATTTAATCTGGCCGGCATCGCGGTATAAACTCCGCTGTCGCTCAACCCGATTTGCGAACCTTTAACGCCGATGTTGTTCCAAAAAATCGTATCTCTGACAGTTACGCTCGCGGCATAAGAAGCGAACAAACCGCCGCCGCTGCCGTTGACATCGCTTGCGACGTTATTCACGACAGTGCAGTTTTGGATTTGCGGCTCTGCAAAATAAATAGCCGCGATACCGCCGCCGGAATACGTCGCTTTGTTGTCGGTGATAAGGCAGTTCTTAACCAACGGCACCTGCACGGATGTGCAGTCTCCGTCATAACAAATACCGCCACCGCCCCCGCCCGCGAAGTTTTCGGTAACAACGGTGTCATTGACATCAAAACGCGAACTTAACACATACACGCCGCCGCCAAAGCCGAAGAACGCGTAGCCCGTGGAATAACTTCCGCTCTGTGTCCCGGCAGCGTTGCCTGTTACGGTTGATTTGTTGACAGAACCCGTACTGTCAATTGCCAAAATTCCGCCGCCGGAATATGATAAATTCCCGGCAATATTGCTGTCTGCAATATATAACTGTGTTGTATCGGCGTAAATACCGCCGCCGTTGGCGGAGTTGTTATCTGCTATATTACAATCTCTAACGACTGTTCGCGTAGCCGAACCAGCCAGACCATCAAAGCACAAACCGCCGCCGTAAGAAAGATATTCATCGCCATATATAAGACGATATAATAGCGACGACTCCGTCCCGGGAGACCCGGCTACCGGCAGCCCCGCTGCGATAAATTGGTCGTGGGCAAGCGGATAAATATTGCTGGTGTTTTCTATGGTGTAGTAGTTGCCCTCTATATTACAATTTAAAAATGTCGTGTTGGAATCATCGGAAAGATACACGCCGTTGCCATAGCTTGGAATCCTGTAGTGTCTTGACGGATATTCATAAGTTGAATTGTGATGGCCTACCAGTGTGCCGGTGTTATAGCCGCCCATACCTGAAGTGCTTCCCTTTGTCCAGTTATCACTAATCTGGCAATTATTGAAGTCGGCTGCCGTTGGAGTTCCATTACTGCTGCCGATATATACGCCGCCGCCTCTTGCGGTATAAACCTCCGGGCTGATTGGCGTTATCATATTCCATACTTGACTTATGGTCATACCAGGCGTAAAGGTGCCGTTTATGGTAATCTGTCTCGGCAGGAGTAGATTGTTGGGGTCAACGCCTGAAGTACACGGATCATTTACATCCCATATAAGATTGCCTATAACCCTCTGCAGTGTGTCAATATCGACCAGAGCGCCGACACCGCCCTGACACCATGCATTAACTATATCACCGGATGAATTGCCGCCGCTGCCGCCGACATTGCTCTGTGCGCTGTTTCCGGTAATTGTGCATTTATTAAATTTTGCTTTGCTATTGGGGTCGATATATACGCCGCCGCCATAAGCCAATCCAGGCATACCGCCGTGACCGCCCTGACAATATCCTCTTTGAACAAAAGAGTTTGCATCACATGGATCAAAAGCAACCATATCGCCTCTTGCTCCAACGCCGCCAAGTCCGCCGTCGCCGCCGTAACCGGATATAGCTTCGCAGTTTCTGACGGTACAAGCCGTAAATGTCGGACTTGCGCTCCAATCGCAAAATATACCGGCACCAAAGGCATTACCGCCATTACCGCCGTTGCCGCCCGGGCCGCCGGGGAAGTTGGGGTCGAACGGGTCGTTCGTACTTGCGTCAAGACCATTTCCGCCGCCGCCGCCGTAACCACCGAGAGCTTGGCAATCTTCGACTATCGTGTTTGTGATTCTTGGGCTGCCAGACTGGACATAAATACCGCTGCCCGCCGCCCAGCCGCCTTCTCCGCCATACCCGCCCTTATGTATTGGGATTTGTTTTGGCTCTGCGGTTAAGTCCCATGGGTCGCCATCAAGGCCATTTCTGGCATCGCCGCCTTTACCTATGCAATTTCTGATGATACAGTTGACTACAATATGATTGCCGCTCATAAATATGCCGGCGCCAAAAGCATTACCACCGCCTCCGCCGTCATGGCGGAAGTGGGTTGTACTCCATGGAGCTGCAACGCCGCTAAGATGTGTCGGCGCGTAAAACTTCGCGTTTGCGATTGTAAGACCGTTAAGAGTTATCGTCCCGTTGCCACGGAGTTCAAAAATCCTATCGCTGAAATTATTACCATCGATAACTACGTTTTCAGGATGTTCGGGGTCGCCGACGATTGTGATGCTTTGACTTATAAAAAATCCGCTGCCGGGATACGTTCCGGGCGCGATTCTAATCGTATCGCCGTTATTGGCGCTATTTATCGCGTCCTGAATGGTTATGTATGGGAATTTTCCAGGCACATAAATTGTCTTGTTGTAATTGACCTCAAAAGCGACTGTAACAGTTTTATTGCTTGTCATCGTTACGGTATTGGTGTTGACATTCCACGCAGGCGTATTATCCGCGCCCGTCCAGCTCTTTACGCGATAACCCGCAGCAGGCGTAACAGTCAGAGGAACGACCGTGCCTTCGGAATATGTCCCGCCGGTCGGAGAAATCGAACCGAAGTTAGCGTCGTTAACGCCCGCGACAAGCGTGTATGTCGGAATCGCCACAAACTCGACATAGACCGTCTTTGCCCCGGTCATCGTTATGGTATTTGTCGCTGCGGTAGAAGTGTCGTTGTCCGTGCCGAGCCATTTTTTAACTTTGTAGCCGACATCCGGAGTCGCCGTAAGCTGAACAATCATTCCGCCCGGCTGCTGGCCTCTTCTCGGAATAACTGTGCCGTGTTCGCCGGTAACGCGAGCATCGAGCAGATATGTAACCGGATTCGTTTTGAACTCAACGCCGATGGTTGTATTTTCTTCTATCGGAATTGTAATAAACGTGTTCGGGTCGTTTATAATCGTATAAGTGCCTGGGTTATTGACATCGAACACTGCGGTATTGCCCTTACGCCAGTTTTTTATCACATAGCCCGGCGTCGGAGTTGCGTTTATCGTAACGGGAGTATGCTGGCGGAACTGCTGATTGTTATAAGGGGTAATCGTACCGTTCGAGCCGATGACGGTTGTTGTCAATCCGTACATAACAACAGAGCGGAATTTTACAACTACGGTGTGATTGGCATCCATTGTAACAACATTCGTCAGCGTCATACCGGCATCGTCGTTTGTGCCTGTCCATTTTCCAACCTCGTAATTCGGGTCTGGCGCAGCCGTAAGCTGCACATCGGCATACTGCTTATATGACAATCCAGAAATCGGGGCAAGCGTTCCCCACGGACTGTTGCCATCGACGACGGTGGTCAATATATATTGTGCTGCCGTGCCGCCGCCTAAGTAATGGTAGCCCATATCGACTTTGCTTGAATCGGAATCAGCGACATTATCCGTTCTTGTAGTGCGCAAATGTCCTGCGCCAAATATAACGCTGGCCAAACTGTCGCCGGTATTGATGCAATTGCTGTCAGCCAACTGGCCTGCCGCGATTTGACTTAAATAATAATTGCCTGAAGGTCCCGTCTTGAATAACGGGTTCGTATGTACGTTTCCTGTTCCGCTGTCGTTGTCTTCGATGCAGGAATATGTCGCCGTTGCGCCGTCAATCTCGTCGCCGTTATTCCACAGTATCGAATTTTTTATTGTCGGATGGCTTGCGTCGGAGGCGTAAATTCCGCCTTTACCGTCTGCTCCGGTATTATTGACAATGGTACAGTTGTTGATTGTCGGAGATGAATTGTCGTAGCAGTCGATTGCTCCACCTGTGTATGTCGCGGCATTGCCGTAGATAAGACAGTTGAAAATTGTCGGCGATGAAGAAACGCTGCATTCAATCGCGCCGCCGAAATCCGCCGTATTGCCTGTCATAACGCAATTCTTAATCAGCGGTGAAGCGTTATAACAGTCGATTGCGCCGCCATAAGCAGCATCGCTATCTGTGATTATACAGTTGTCTATTGTCGGAGATGCGCCTTCGCACTCAATCGCTCCGCCGTAATATAACGTGTTTGCATCGGCGTTTATGATTGTAAAACCTCTCACGACAGAGGCGGTTGTTTCGCCGCTGTGGAAATAAAATCCCCTGCCGGCGTTCTGACAATCAATAACGCAGACTGCCGGGTTGCCGCTTGCGCTGCGAACGGTAATAGCCTTGCCGCCGAAGTCGATGTTGCGATTGCCCGCGCCGAGGTATATTCCGCTGGCGACGACGACCTCATCGCCCGCATTCGCCGCGGCAATGCCCGCCTGAATGTTCGGGTATGTCCCAGGCACGTTGCGGCTCGCTCCAAACGCGCCGGCTGTTAAAAATAGAAGCGATACGATAACGCAAAATGTAAAATTCCTGTTCATAGATTTGTTCCATCCTGACAAATTTAAATGATTATCCACACTATTCGGTCTATTCATTTTTTTTCCTAACAAAAAAAGGTTGCACTATAGGCGCAACAATATATTTCGATTCAGGCCGAGTCGTTTGAGTATGTCCGTATGTCTTTGCCCTAAGATTCGCTGATTAAAAACCTTGCGCATCCTTGGTATGGGCAATAGATGGTTCTTCTTCCGTGAGCCCCATAAACGGCAGGATTTTACCACAACTACCGCCAAAATGCAAGTTAAAACCATTATATCCATATATAATAGAACCCTTTTACGATAAACAACTTCCGCAATTTATTGTTATTGACAGCCATTCACAATGCCGCTAATTTAATGCGGCTTCAGCTTAGACTTTTTCACAGTATCGCAGGATATATCGTCCCAAATCAGACACGATATAACTTGCCTGTTTTAACTAAATTGACGGAGTTTCTATGATTAAAGTGAATGAAAATTACCTTTTGTTACAGTCCGGCTATCTTTTTCCGGAAATTTCTCGCAGAGTAAGGGCTTTTACCGAAAAAAACCCGCTCGCGAAGGTTATCAGACTTGGAATTGGCGATGTTACAGAACCACTACCACCCGCAATTATAGATGCGATGCACAAAGCCGTTGACAATATGGCAAAAAGGGACAGTTTTAAAGGTTATGGCCCCGAACAGGGCTACGATTTCCTGACTGATGCGATTATCGCCAATGATTTTGCCTCCCGCGGCGTAAGTCTTGCGACCGATGAAATTTTCGTCAGCGACGGCTCAAAATGCGACACAGGCAATTTTCAGGAAATTCTCGGCCTCGATAACGTCGTCGCAGTGGCTGACCCGGTCTATCCTGTTTATGTTGACACCAACGTAATGGCCGGCAGAGCAGGAAATTTCGACGGCAAAGGACGATTCACAAATATCGTCTATATGCCCTGTACGCCCGATAACAATTTCGTTCCTGCCCTTCCAAAGGAAAAGGCGGATATAATTTACCTCTGCTACCCGAACAATCCGACCGGAGCGGTTGCGACAAAAGAGCAGTTAAAAATGTGGGTTGATTACGCACTGAAAAATAAAGCGTTGATTTTGTTCGATGCCGCTTATGAAGCGTTTATATCCGACGACAATATCCCGCACTCTATTTATGAAATCCCAGGCGCAAAAGAAACGGCCGTTGAATTTCGCAGCTTCAGCAAAACCGCAGGTTTCACAGGTTTGAGATGCGCTTATACAGTCGTGCCGAAGGAATTAAAAGTCTGGACGAAAGCCGGCAAAGAAATCGAGCTGAACCCGATTTGGAACAGAAGGCACTGCACGAAATTTAACGGGGCAAGTTACATCTCGCAAATGGCGGCAGCGGCTGTTTATACAAACGAAGGCAAAAAACAGGTTCGCAAAATTATTGATATTTATATGTCGAACGCCGCGACAATCAGAAAATCTCTGACCACGCTTGGCTATGAAGTTTATGGCGGCATCAACGCTCCATACATCTGGCTCAAAACGCCGAAGAAAATGACAAGCTGGGAATTTTTTGATAATCTTTTGTCAAAGGCAAATGTTGTCGGCACGCCCGGCAGCGGATTCGGCGCGGCAGGCGAAGGCTTTTTCCGATTAAGCGCATTCGGCAGTCCCGCCAATGTCGCCGAAGCGATGGAAAGATTTAAGAAAATTTAAAGTTTCAAATTGAAAAATAAATTATGAAAATCGCGTATCTTGGTCTTGGCAGCAATCTCGGCGACAGAGAGCGGAATATAAAAACCGCTCTGGCGAGTCTTGCCGATTATGATGGCTTAAAATTTCTGCGGAGCAGTTCTGTTACCGAAACAAAACCGCTCGGCCAGAAAGTTCAGCCGGATTATCTCAACTGCGTCGCTGAAATCCAGACATCTCTGTCTGCCGATGCGCTGCTGGAAGTTTTAGGGAAAATAGAAAAACTGTCCGGCAGAGAAAGAACCGGGCAGATCTGGGCTTCGCGCATTATCGATATCGACATTCTCCTGTTCGGCTCGGATGTGATAAAAACCGTCAAATTGACCGTTCCGCACGCGAGTATGCACTTGAGGTCGTTTGTGCTTGCCGGGCTTTGCGAGCTTGCGCCGCAGGCCGTTCATCCGCTGCTCGGCGAAAAAATGCACGTTCTTCGCGACAGGCTCAACGGCGAAAATTTTCATATTGACCCGCGTCTGCCGCAGCTTGTTTCGGTGGCGGGCATAATCGGAGCGGGCAAAAGCACGCTGGCACAGGGTCTTGCCGACGCGTTCGATTTCAGACTGCTCAAAGAGGCTTATGATAGCAATCCGTTTATGAGAGACGTTTATGCCGGCAAAAAGGAATACGCTCTCGACAGTCAGTTGTATTTTTTCTTAAGTCGAATGGAACAGTTGAAGTCCGGGAATTTCAAAGACAATAAAATCGCCGTAAGCGACTATATAATGAATCAGGAACTTGTGTACGCCGGGATATGGCTCGATAAAATTCAGTTTGAATTATACAAAAAAATAAATTCTGAAATGAGCAGACTGGCTGTTGAGCCGACGGTTGTCATATATTTAAAAGCGTCCGCGGAGGAATGCCTCAAGCGGATACATTTGCGAAACAGACCTTATGAGCAGGGTATTGATATAAAATTTCTTGTTCAGCTCTGCGGCGAATATGAAAAATTGTTTGCTAAGTTCGCGGCTTGTCCCGTGATAACTGTCGATGCGGATAAATGCGATTTCCGGCAGACCGGCGAAGTCGAAAAAATCGGCAGACAGTTAAATTATTATACCGACGGCCTTAAATAATTGCGCCCGTTGTACGCGGGCAGGCGAAGCCGGCGTAAATACTCACGAATCGTTCAACGCGCAATTAAATATACCCACCGGTATTATACCAATGCAGATAGATAGTTCCTGTCGCGGAAACAAATTTATATAAAAACCCTGTTAAATTGTGCGTTAAAAAAGCTCGCCTTTAATAGCTTACCTTTAATCTTCTTGCAAAACCGCTCTGTGCAATGTAAATTAGGGGGAAATTATCTTACAGAAGCGGCCTGCCTCTGTAAGTAGTTATTGGTTAGATATTTGCGCCCGTAGCTCAATTGGATAGAGCGTCGGTCTACGGAACCGAAGGTTACAGGTTCGAATCCTGTCGGGCGCATTGGGATAAAAGCTATCAATTATAAATTACAAATTGCACGGGCGAAACTATATGGAAACAAATAAGGATTTTCTGCAACAGATTCTCGAAAAAGCGGCAGCGGTTTATAAACACATCGTTTTGCCTGAAGGCGGCGACGAGCGAACTATCGAAGCGGCCAAAAAAATCGCCGACCTGAAAATGGCTCGACTGACAATTATCGGCGACGAGACCAAAATCAGCTCCGCTCTCAAAAAACTGGGGGCAAAAACAAACGACATCGCAATTATCAATCCTCTGACAAGCAGCAAACTAAAAGACTTCGCCGAACAATTTTACCAGCTCCGCAAAAACAAAGGCATAACGCCCGAAGCCGCTCTGGCAGCGATGAAAGACGATGTTTATTTCGGAACTATGCTCGTCAAGAACGGCGAAGTTGACGGCCTCGTATCCGGCGCGGTTCATTCAACGCCGGACACAATCAGACCGGCTCTGCAAATTATCAAAGCCGCGGCAGGCATCAAAACCGTATCGAGTATGTTCTTTATGACCAACAGCGAGCGAACAATTATATTCGCCGACTCCGGCCTAAATCAGGACCCGGATGCCGAGCAGCTCGCCGACATCGTCCTCTCGACCGCACGCACGGCAAAACAATTCGGCATATTCCCGAAAATAGCACTGTTAAGCTATTCGACAAAAGGCTCGGCCAAAGGCGCAGGCCCGGACAAAATGATAAAGGCAACCGAACTGGCAAAAGCAAAACTCGACAAGGATTTCGACGGCGAATACCTAATCGACGGCGAATTGCAATTCGACTCTGCCTTTGTGCCGAAAGTCGCCGCGAAAAAATGCCCCGACAGCCCGCTCAAAGGTGAAGCGAACACTTTCATCTTCCCGGATTTGGGCGTGGGCAACATCTGCTACAAACTTGCCGAGCGGCTGGCCGGTCTGAATGCTTACGGCCCGATTTTGCAGGGAATCGCAAAGCCCGTTAATGATTTATCCCGCGGCTGCAACAGCGATGACATCGTCGGTGCCGCTGCAATAACGGCAATTCAGGCAGTTGGTTAATTGAAGATTTAAGATTGAAAATTGAAAATTTGAAAAGACGTTTTGTCGTTCACAAACACACACGCGGCGACGATGTCCATTGGGATTTAATGATAGAATACGCCGATTGCCTGAAAACCTGGCGATTGGATAACCCGCCCGAAAAATTAGCGAGAGAGAACACCAAAGCAACGCCGATTTTCGACCACGACAGAAAATTCCTCACATATCAGGGCAGCGTTAATAATGGCAAAGGCGATGTCAAAATAGCCGACCAGGGGAACTGCACAATCGAATCCAGCAATGAACGCAATTTAAAAATAAATTTCGATGGGAGAATTTTAAAGGGCGCATTTGCTTTTGAATTAGCAGCTATCTAACCGAAGTCAATTTTTCTGACCGCTTACAGCCCGCTTTTCATCTGCTCTAATTTTGTCGCCTCGGCGAGGGTCTTTTTTTCCTGCTTAGTCAGCGAGCCGATGCCCTGCTTTGCGACCTTTTCGAGAATCCTATCGACTTCCCTCTGAATCTCGCTGTACGCTTTGAATCTTACTTCCCAGTTATCCGAGTGAATTGCAGGCCTGTATCTGTTTTTCAGCCTCGGCCACAAATACACATATCCGCCGCCGAGGAGCATACCCGCCAAATGCGCGGCATCGCCGCCTGCGTTTGCGCCGCCTGTGAAAATATTTATAACATAAAACATCATAAATAACGCTGACGCGACTCTGATTGGCACTGGAAATATAAAGATAAATACCACAAACTGCGGGAACAAAATCGCGCACGCCGCCAGCATACCGAGTATTGCGCCGGATGCCCCGACAAGCTGACCGCGGCCAACTTGTGGAAAATATGACAGCGCAAGATAAGACAATCCGCCGGCCACGCCGCAGAGCAGGTAGAATATCAGGAATTTCTTACTGTGCCAGAACCGTTCGAGCGTCGGCCCCAGAAAATACAGACCTACCATATTCATAATCAAATGTAAGGGGTCGTGCAGGTCGTGCAAAAATTGATAGCCGACTAACCGCCAAACCTGAAAATACCGTACAAACGAGGTCGAATCGACGCTGAACCAGTCATAAATAAAGTTACCCAGCGGTTTTATGATTATGCAGGCCAAATAAATGCCGACGTTCAAGAACAGCAGATTCTTAACCACAGGCGTAACCTGCGGAAAGCGAAACTGCATTTGCGGCCTTTGCTGCTCATAATCCGGCCGGGAATAATCCCTGTCGTAAATACTCATAAATTTTCCAAAATTATTGTATATTGTATTATATGCTTATTTCTCCTATATTATCGGAAAAATAGTGATTTGTTCAAAAGAATTTAAAAAATGTCTGACTTTAATTTTTTATCCGAAGAATTATTACAGCTCCAGCGGGATAACCTGATTAGGCAACTTTTGCCCATAGATTCCGCTGCCGGGGTTACCGTCAAAATCAACGGCTCGGAGAAAATCCTGTTTTGCAGCAATAATTATCTGAATCTGGCGGAAAATCCCGAAATTATAGCCGCGGCCAAAAACGCGATGGACAAATTCGGCTTCGGTTCGGCATCATCAAGACTTATCAGCGGCTCAATCACGCCGCACATCGACTTGGAAAAAAAACTCGCCAAACTTTTCGGCAAACAGGCGGCTCTTGTTTTGCCGACAGGCTTTATGACAAATCTGGCGGTTCTGCAAACCATTCCGCAAAAAGGCGACCTGCTGCTTTTGGACAAACTCGTTCACGCGTCAATTATAGATGCCGCCAAAGGCAGTCAGGCACAGTTCAGGACTTATCACAGAACGCAATTCGACAAAATCGAAAAATTCCTCGCTTCAGATGAATACGAACGCAAATTTATCGTAACCGAAAGCGTTTTTTCGATGGATGGCGATTTTGCAGATTTAAAAAAACTCGTCGAGCTGAAGAAAAAATACAACGCTTATTTGATTGTCGATGAGGCGCACGCGTTCGGCTGTCTCGGCGGCAGAGGAGCGGGATTGGCAGAAGAACTCGGCCTGCTAAACGATGTCGATATTGTGGTTGCCACGTTGAGCAAGGCCGCAGGCTGCACCGGCGGGTTTGTCGCAGCGGACAAATGCGTAATTGATTATTTAATCAATAAAGCAAGGCCTTTTATTTATACAACCGCTCCGCTGATTTGTAATTCCGCCGCGGGTATTTGCGCCGTTGATATTATTGAAAAAGCAGTGGATAAAAGAAAAAAACTGAAAGAAAACGCCGATTATTTGAGAGCAAAATTAAACAAACTCGGATTCGATACCGCAGGCAGTACGAGCCATATAGTTCCTGTAATTATCGGCGACAATGAGAAAACCGTTAAACTTTCAAAAAGACTTTTTGATGAGGGTTTTTTGGTAGTCGCAATTCGTCCGCCGACCGTCCCGCCGGGAACCGCAAGATTAAGAATTTCGCTTCAATCCGACCACACAAAAACCCAAATAGACTCACTATGTGATGCGATAGTAATTTAAGATTTTATTTTTAGCCACAGAGAACACAGAGTTCACAGAGATATTAGGCATCTAAAAATGCCATTTGTCATTGCCGATGGTCTTTCCGCCGATGATCCGCCGAGGTCAGCGGATGACCCACGGAAAGCAACGGATGATCCGCGGAAGGCAGTGGATGATTCCCGGAGTCCGACGATGATCGACGGATGGCAGCCGATGACTCACTGATACCCGACGATGACCAGCTGAAGCCCGCGGATGACTCGCGGGAGGCAGTGAATGGCCCGCGGAGAGCAGCCGATGACTGATTTCTTGGCAAAACTGCATTTTTGACTCAAAAACAGCGTTTTTTGGCCCGCAAAGTGCTTACCTGTCGGTTTGTCGATGATTTCTTGCTCAAAATTCACCCCCACAAGAAGGGCAGATATCTAATTCAAGGTGATGAGCTAAATTGGGGTCATCGGGAACAATGCAATGTCCACCACAATGGTTGCACTCAATTATTGAAACGCTTTGGAAGCAAACTTCACAACGACCATTCAGAACCGATACAGCCCCACAAAGGGGGCAACAATTTAAATGAGCGATGTCACAAGATTCAGCTAATGCAGTCTCAACATATTTCATATAAGGCTGAAGTCGGGGAAGCCTGATTAGATCAAGCAAGTCAGCTTCAATAGGAGGTGACCGGTCAATTATGGCATCTGAGTTGATAGCATATTTTTCTCGGATAGACCGAAGCAAACCTAATAATCCCCATGCTGCAACAGATACTGATACTGGTAGTTCTTCGGGCATAATGCCGTGCATTATTTCATTACGTTGTGCATGAACATATTCAAGGACTTTAAAAAAAGCCCTCCATGAGTCTTGTAATTCTTTTCTGTGGTTCTTCTTTAAATACTCAATAGTCTCTGGGATACATGGATTCCCAAATAACCTTTTCTTGGATTTGGATATGAACAAAGGGCAATTTTGATTGAGTTCTCTGGCAATTATTCTAAGGTAACAGTCTGAAGCGTGACCTACACTTACTACAGCCCACTTGCCATGATGAGTTTTGTCTTGAAGATACCAAGACTTATCCTTCTGACTTTCAAGCATGATCCATTCTGCAAGGTGAACTCCAGCATGACGAAGTGAGTCGCTACAATTCGACCACATTGGTTTGATATCTGGTCGGTCTAATGTCATCATCATTTATTGAACCCCAACAATGATTATACAGTCTGTATAAAATGGAAAACACAGACTGCCTTCTTCAATATTTCGTCTGGTATATAGTAAAAGTATTGATCATTTCGTCGTAAGCCTTTCTCATGGTATTAAAATCTGTTTTGGTCGTCCTAATAGCCAAAGATCGGATATCCTTGTCCCCTTGTACCAAAGTTATGTATTCCGTAACATCATATCCAGTCTTTGACTTCCATTTAAATATCCAACAAAGGCTATTCCTGCTGTTTATGACAACTTCTTGCGGTTGCTCGGTGACTAATATATCAGGATGTTTCAAACTCATCCCTTTCATTACTGCCTGCTGGGCATTTTGTAAATCCGTATGATTGAGTGCAATGTTCCCAATCTCAAGTGTTTCGTATGTATCGGAAAACTTGTCTGTTACAATGCCTTCAGGATATATAAAGACTACTGCTGTAGGTGGCTGGCCATTAACACCGAATATCCAGTTTGAGGGGATATCGATGGAAAACCCCAAGATATTGTGACGAAATTGCTTGTAATTATCACCTCTGCTGGAAGGGTAAAAGCCATAGTAAGCATATCCCGGTAGCTCTTTTTTGGAGCAACCACTAGCGAAAAATACACAAGAAAATACCATGAAAACAATTAGTGTGTGATGAAATTTCATAATCACTGTTCCATTTTATGTTAGCGAACTTCTGTTTATATGGTTTCCAGAAATATTCGAGGACGGTTACGTTACTTTGTCATATTATTTCCCACCTAATTCCTTACCTGCTTTCGGCGGCAAATAATTTTCCCCAAAACAGGATAAGCAACAATACCCCTCACGACACCATTCACTATACTCTGGATTATTAAGCATATATGCCGCCTGAGCATCAGGTAGTAACTTTCCACAACCTTTGCATTTTATATCAGTATTGGACTTAAGTTTGGTGCTTTGGTATTCGCCGAACTGCTTACCAGGATTAACCCGCGTTCTCAATATGTAGTATGAAGCTACTGCAACCAAGAAAAGGGCCGCATGTGTCTTGCTACGACTACCTAATGCTACGAATAATAAAAAATTAATAAACCAGAAAACGCTTGCGATAATAATTGCTGGTTTCTTGGCGATTGTTTTTTTTAGAAACACATATCTAATGAGAAGAGGCGGTGTCAAGCCAATGCCCCACGTTATTACAATCGACAGGGCTATACTAATAATGTAATTAAACCCTGGTGATATTATAAGTTCTTCCATCGAAATTACCTTTTAACAATTATTGCAGTCCGTATAAAACGGGGAATAGACTGTTTCTGCCATTATAAGAAGTCCCCGTTGCTTCTTCAATAGAATACATTACATCTTACCCAAAAATCAAGACGAATCTTGAATTTGTGTTCTCTGTGGCTATTATTTATTGAAGTTTTTCAAACGGCCACATTTCAATTCCGCCTTCGAGAACTTTAACATTCTTAAATCCCTGGCGTTTTAAAATTATCGCGGCCTCATAAGCGCGCAGCGAATAATTGCAAAACGCCACGAGCGGCTTTTTCATATCAAGCTCAATAAATCGCGAACGCAGCGAAGCTAACGGTATAAAAACCGCACCAGCCAATCGCTGCTGCTGATACTCCGAAGGCGTTCTGACATCGAGCAGAACAAAATTCTCGCCTCTGTCCATCATCGCCTTGACATCCAAAGGATTCAAACTCTCCATCAGGCCATCGAGTTTATTGCGGGCGACGTTGGCAGCGGTAATTATATTGTCAATCACCGGCGCATAAGGCGGGGCATAACACAAATCGAGATTGGCAATCTGCTCGACCGTCATATTGGCGGTAATCGCCGTGGCGGCAACATCAATTCGTTTATCCGTGCAGCCCGGCCCGGTCGCCTGTGCGCCGAGAAGTCTGCGGGTCTTTCTGTCAACGACAAGTTTCAGCATCAGCAGATTCGCGCCAGGCACAAAATGCTCCCTGTCCGGCGCGGGCATAAGAACCGAAACAACATCGAAGCCCGCCTGTTTGGCACGATGCTCGGTAAGGCCTGTAACGGCGACGTTATAATCGAAAACCTTGCAGGCTACCGTTCCGAGAATCGGGGCAAAAGCGTCATTTCCGCCGCAGATATTTATCGCGGCCACTCTGCCCTGCTTGTTGGCGGTCGAGCCGAGCGGAACATAGCAGGGCCTGTGCGTAATCATATCTATACCCTCGACGCAATCGCCGGCGGCGTAAATATCCTTATCGGAGGTCTGCATTTTTACGTTTGTTTTTATCGCGCCGGTCGTGCCGATTTGCAGGCCGGCCTGTTTTGCAAGCGAGACATTCGGCTGATTGCCGACCGCGATAATGCACAGGTCTGCCTGATATGCGCCTTTATTGGTAACGACCGATTCGACAAATTCGCCGCTGCCGGTGAATTTGTGTACTTCTGTTCCGGTCAAAACTCTTACGCCGTTGGATTCGAGATGATTTTCGATGAGCATCGCGATTTCAGTATCGACCAAATGAAGTATCTGCGGCAGCTTTTCGATAATCGTTACTCTGCACCCTTTTTTGACGAGAGCTTCGGTCATCTCGATACCGATAAGTCCGCCGCCGACAATCACGACATCGCGTGCCTTGCCCTTTTCCAGAGCGGCCTTTATTCCCTCTGCGTCGGTTACGCCGTGCAGCGTAAAAATATTGCCGAGTTTTACGCCGTCGATATTCGGCACGACCGGCTCGGAGCCTGTCGCCAAAACTAATTTATCATATTCCAAAAGCGATTCTTTGCCGTCGAGAAGGTGCTTTACTTTGATTTGTTTTTTGCCGCGATTTATTTCGATGGCCTCGGTCTGATTCAAAATGTGAACGTTTTTTACCTGCTGAAAAAATATGGGGTCGCGAACAACGCCTGCCGGCGAACTCATCAGTTCGTTCTGGTCTTTGACGACACCGCCGATGTAATAAGGCAGCCCGCACCCTGCATAAGACAGCAGCCTGCCCTTTTCGACTATAGTTACATCGGCGTCAGGAGCGAGGCGATTGATTTTCGCCGCGACCTTAGGCCCTGCCGCCACGCCGCCGATTATTACTACTCGCATTGGCTTTTTCATTTTTTTATCTCCCGATATTTGCTCGGCCGTCATCGCCGAAGCAGCTTTAAGATTAACTGTAAATTCCGTTCCGCCGAGGCGCGATTTTGCCGCGTTGACCGAACCGCCGGCAGCCTCGACCACTGCCCTGACAAACGCAAGACCAAGGCCTGTCCCCGGTCGAGATGATTCACGAGCGCCGGGCGTTCTGTAAAATGGCTGGAACAGTTTGCTGATATTTTCCTCTGCGATTCCGATTCCGGAATCCGCGATTTTGAGCTGGTAAACGTCTAACGCAGAATTATACAAAAGAACCATTTCGATTCTGCCATTGTCGGGCGTGTATTTTATCGCGTTGGAAAGCAAAGCGTCGATTACCTCGATTACCGCCCCTTCGCTGCCGATTGCCTGTGCGGGTTCAGCGTCGATTTTCACGGCAAGACTGATATTATGCGCTTTGGCCCGTTCGATGTACGCAGCGGAGCTTTTGCGGACTATCGCAGAAAGCTCGACACTGCCGCTAAACGCCTGCGGGTCGCTGATTGATTTGGATATCGCCAGCAGCCTCTGGGTCGCCAGAAGCGATTCATCGCATTGAGCAAGAGCCCTTTGCAGCATATCTTTTTGTTTGGGCGTAATGGGACCTGCGAATTCACCGAGGAGCGTCTGAAGAATTGTACTGATAGATGCGACAGGCCCCTTGAGCTGATGAGCCATCAGTGACGCGAACTTCAGCGGGTCTGATACAACATCCTTCATAAAAATGTCATCGCCCCCAGCGATTCCACAATTTTTTTTTAGCCACAGAGGACACAGAGTTTTTTTAACCGCGGATTTCGCGGATTCCACTGATTTTTAAATAACCGCGTGGGCTAAGAGCCCACCCTACAAAACTTTATTCCTTATATGCATTCGCCGCGGCATCAGCTACTTTTTGATGGACAGTCTTATCCAGCATATCAGGCAGCAACGAACCTTCCGGCGCGAGAGATGCGAGCATCTTCGATACAGCAATCTGCATCTCAATCGTTATCTGTTTAGCCTTCACATCGAGCGCGCCTCTGAACAATCCAGGATACGCAAGAGCATTATTTATCGTTCTGCCATCGGCAGCGACCGCAGCGCCGGCAGCGAGAGCCTCATCAACGCTTATTTCGCCGACCGGATTGCTCAACGGAAAAACGAGCGCGTTCTTCGCCATCGCGGATATCATTTCAGATGAAACCATCTTCGGCTGCGCAACGCCGATAAACAAATCCCTGCCTTTAAACCCTTCTAAAAGGTCTCCCCTGACATTGTTCTTATTTGTAATCTCTGCTATTTTAACTTTATACGGATTCATTTTCTCGGTTCTGCCCTTATACAAAGGCCCCGCGGAATCATATACGACAATATCTTTAAAACCAAATTTCAGAAGATTTTTGGTAATCGCCAGACCCGCCGCTCCTGCTCCGACAATTATGGCCGTAGAGTCTTTCGCCTGACGATTGGTTTTCTTCAGAGCGTTAATTATCGCCGCCAGACTTACCGTAGCCGTGCCGTGCTGGTCATCGTGAAATACCGGAATGTTAAGCCGAGCCTGCAATTTATCTTCCACTTCGAAACAGGTCGGAGCGGAGATGTCCTCAAGCTGAATCGCGCCGAAACTCTGCGCTATTTTGCAAACCGTCTCGACTATTTCGTCGGGCTTTGTCGAATCGACAAGAATCGGAATCGCGCTTATGCCCGAAAACTCCGCAAATATCGCGGCCTTGCCTTCCATCACAGGCAGCGATGGCACAACGCCGATGTTGCCAAGTCCAAGAACAGCCGTGCCGTCCGTTACTATCGCCACCCTGTCGCACAGGCCGGTCAGTTCCCACGCTGATTCGGGATTTTTTACTATCTCATTGCAGACGAAGGCGACGCCGGGCGTATAAACCATTCTCAAATCGGTCAGACTTTTTATCGGCACTCTGCTAATCATTGAAATCGCGCCGCGACGGTGCATATCAAACACATTATCGTTCACACCAAGAACTTCAACACCCTCAACGTTCTTAACAGCGGCAACCACGCCATCTAATTGTTTTTTATTAGAGCAGAAAACCTGAACATCGCGAATTTTGCTGATGCCGTCAACTCCGACAGTGCTGACATCGCCGAGATTAACTTTCTCCTGCCCTATTGCCGCGAATAACTTGCCGAGCATACCGGGCTTGTCCTGAATCCTGCACCGCAGCGTATAAACTTCCGGAGCGCGATAGCGTTCCTGCCAACTGATTCTGCTTACATCCATCGTCATAAATTTCCCTTGTTTTGCCAGCCTGCATTAATAATTTAAACGATTTTTCATATTTATACCCTTTTTTGCAAAAATTTCAATTCTTATTTTGCAGTAGTCAGCCCAGCCCTAATTGACTATAATTCGCCTTTTGATTTCCAAAGGACAATGGAATGTTCAACAAATTATTAATACCGCCGAAAAAGGCGACTATTCAAAAAGGCTTTTATCGCCTGGCAGATAAATTCGACCCCGCCGAGCTTGAAGTACGCCGCGATAAAACTATTAAAAACGCCGAGGGATACAAAATCAAAATCACAGCATTGGGCGTTGAAATTCTCGCTAACACCGATGCCGGGGCGTTTTATGCCTGCCAGACCGTTCGGGATTTAATGAAAATTTACGGCGGCAAACTTCCCCTTTGCAAAATAACCGATGAACCGGATTTTAAAAGACGAGGCGTTTATCTCGACTGCTCCCGCGGAAAAGTACCAACCGTAAAAACTATAAAGCAGCTCATAGAACGGCTTGCACGCTGGAAAATAAACGAACTCCAGCTCTACATCGAAAACATATTCACATTCAAAAAACATCCCGAAATCGGCAAAGGCTTCAGCCCGTTCAAGCCGAGGGAAATTCTCGAAATCCAAAATCACTGCGAAAAATATCACATAAATTTTGTCGGCTCACTGACCAGCTTCGGCCACTTTGAAAAAATCCTCGCCCTGCCGAAATATCAGCGATTAGCCGAATTGCCGGGGCATCGGGGGTTTCCTGCCGGGACAACACTCGACCCGACAAACCCAGATTCGATAAAATTAGTGGACGATTTATACAGCGAATTTATGCCGCTGTTTAAAGCTAAAGATTTTAACGTCTGCTGCGACGAGACATTTGAACTCGGACAAGGAAAAAGCAAAAAACTCGCCGACAAAATCGGAAAAGGTCAGGTCTATCTGCGATTCCTGCTCAAGATTCACCAATTATGCAAAAAATATAAAAAGAGAATGAACCTCTGGGCGGACATCGTCCTGCAGCATCCCGAACTGCTCTGCAAACTGCCCAAAGACATCGTGCTGCTGAATTGGGAATACGAACAGACCGGCGAAAACATCGCCAAAACAAAGGCAATCGCCAAAACAGGCATTCCATTTATGGTCTGCCCCGGCACAAGTTCGTGGCAAACCCACGGCAGCAGAATGCAAAACGCTATGGCAAATATCAAAAATTTCGCCGGGCAGGGCAGAAAGTATCACGCCGAGGGATTATTGAATACCGACTGGGGCGATTTCGGACATCGAAATTTCTTAGGTGTAAGTCTGCACGCACTCGCTTACGGCGCAGCGCAAAGCTGGAACGGCAAAGCCGTGAACGACAAAAATTTCACCGATATTTTCTGCTTCCACGTTTTCAATCAAAAAACTAACCAGCTTTCCAAAGCGTTAAAACTGCTCGGCAGCTCTTACATCGCATCAGGCCTTGTAAAAAATAAATGTCTGCTCTACCATACGCTTGTGGCGCCGGTGAGCAGTGAAAAATTTCTCAAAATCGCAAAAACCGCGGGCCTGAAAAAAATCGTCAAACAACTCTCAAATAAAAACCTCTGGCCGAAATCCTTATCGGTAAATGACGAATTTGAACGCATTGCCATTGAAGAATTTAAATTGGCTGCGCAAATGGATGTCCTTGCCGCCAGAAGAACTCTTGAAGCCAAAGGAATTAATGCGGGCTTTTCAATAAATGATATGCGAAAAATGGCTAATCAATTCAAAAAACTCTGGTTAGCCAGAAACAAACCGTCAAGATTGCAGGACAATCTCAAATTGTTCGATATTGAGTAAATTTTAGCCAATTGTGGACAAAAAACCGCGTGGGCTAAAGCCCACCCTACAAAACTGGATTCCCGCTTTCGCGGGAATGACAGGAGGCGAACCCCGTCATACGGGGATGACGGAGTTAAACCTATTCTTATGTTAATTCCACCGACCAGTACGCGTTGTCGAGAAACTGCTTCCAGCTATGGTACTTACTGCTGTTGAGGTGCAGATGAACCGTTGGATTGCGTTTTGGTTTTTCCGGTATTTTGATAAGCGTCATATGGGCTTGTTTTGGGGTTCTTCCGCCCTTTTGAGTGTTGCAGCCGGTGCAGGCACAAACGAGATTTTCCCAGGAGGCCCCGCCGCCCAGACTTCGAGGTATGATATGGTCGAGTGAAAGTTCAGAAGTGGGGAATTTTTTGCCGCAGTACTGGCATCTGTTGCCGTCGCGGGCGAAAATGTTCCGGCGATTGAATTTTACATCCGCTCTCGGCAGACGGTCATAGACCAGAAGCCTTACAATTCTCGGCACGGCAATATGGAAATTTACAGTCGTAACCCAGTCGTGTTCGTCCGGCTCAAAGGAATGCTTCAGCCTGCTGACATCGCGCCAGCTTTCAAAATTGTAATTGTAAAACTGCCCCTGTTCATAAGATATGACTTCGGCTAAATCTCTGCAGAGCATACAGAAGGCGCGTTTGACGTTGATGATGCGCAGCGGCATATAGTGTTTGTTCAGCACAAGCACGTTACAGTGCAGCGCGGGTTGTAATTCTACTAAGGCCATTTCCTCCTCACAAACAGGTTTTACCTGCTGATAATATTGGAAAAAGCTCTTTAAAAAAAATTATTTTACAGCTTCAACTTCGTCGGCTCGCGGCCCCTTTTCGCCCTGTACTATTTCAAAGCTGATTGTGTCGCCCTGATTAAGGGTGCGGAGGCCTTTTGATTTAAAATTCGTATGGTGCACAAATACATCAGGCTGGCCGGCTCCATCAACAAAGCCATAACCCTTTTTAGGGTCGAACCATTTCACAACACCCGTTGTCATTGTGTACTCCCTGACAGCGACTGGCCGCCATCATCTATATAATTAGATATGCCCGACTATTCTGCTTTTGGCGAAGAGTCGTTGATACCGAGTTTTTCTTTCATAAGCCGGCCCATCTTGAATTTCACAGTTCGCTTGGCAGGCACTTTTACTCTTTCCAGAGTTTTTGGATTCTGCGCAACTCTCGCTTCTCGCGTGCGAACTTCCAAAACTCCGAAATCACGGAACTCAAGACGATTGCCTCGGCTCAACTCCAAGACAATCTCGTCAAGAAACGACTGAACGATACGCTTAACCACAACTCTTTTGGCTTGCGTCTGTTCGGCGATTCGGTCGATTAATTCTTTTTTCGTAATCGTTGTCATAGTTTACCTCGTGTCAACAGAGAGTTTCAGGATTTGGTTTATATGTCCCTAAATTTTGTTCTTCTTTAATTATTAAACTTTCCGGCATTGCCGGAAAAACAGGCTGATTTAACTTTCAAAAAAAACCGCAAATCACTATACAGCAACGACTTCTAATCGGCAAGCAATTTTTTTATAAATTTTAAATAGATTTTTTGGATTAAAATACCGCGAAATCAGCCCTAAAACGCGGGTTTCGGAATGAAATTCACCCGCCAATTATTTTTTTCAAAAAAAAGGAACAAAGATATCAGATTTCAAATATCAGATTGAAAAATCTGAAAATATTACACAATAAGTACACAATAAGTAAGTTCTTGACTTCAAACCCGTTTGGCAATAGAATTTTTGGCTCATCTATTAGGTAAAAGCATGGACGAGCAGGTAAAAAAACCGGAAAATAACGAACGGGTCGTGGAACAGCGAATTCTCGACGAAATGAAGAATTCGTATATGAACTACGCAATGAGCGTAATCATCGCCAGGGCTCTGCCCGATGTTCGGGATGGTCTTAAACCCTCGCAGCGGCGTATTTTAGTGGCAATGAACGACCTGAACCTCGGACCACGCAGCAAACACAGAAAATGCGCAAAAATCGTCGGCGATACGAGCGGCAACTACCACCCACACGGCGACCAGGCCACCTACGGCACGCTCGTTCGGCTCGGCCAGGAATGGAATCTGCGATATACGCTGGTGAACCCGCAGGGAAATTTCGGCAGCGTCGATAACGACCCCCCCGCCGCTATGCGATATACCGAAGCGAGAATGACTGCCCACGCAATGGATATGCTGGAAGACATTAACCGCGAAACGGTTGATTTTGTACCAAACTACGATGAAACAAGGACAGAACCGTTAGTTCTGCCCTCAAAATTTCCAAACCTTTTAGTCAACGGCTCGACCGGCATCGCCGTCGGTATGGCGACCAATCTGGCTCCGCACAATCTCGGCGAAGTCTGCGAAGCTCTGCTGCTCGTAATCAAAGACCCCAACTGCGGATTTAAGGATATTATGAAAGTCCTGCCGGGGCCGGATTTTCCAACGGGCGGAATAATCTGCGGCAGAGGCGGTATCAGGCAGGCTTACGCGACCGGCAAAGGCCACCTTCTCGTAAGGGGCAAAGTCGATATCGAAGAAGGCAAAAAAGGCAAAAAGAGCATCATCATAACTGAAATTCCGTATATGGTCGTCAAGACCAATATCGTTACGAAAGTTGCCGAGCTGGTTCACGCTGATATGCTGCCTGAGGTTTCGGACGTTCGAGATGAATCCGACCGCAACGGAATGCGAATCGTCGTCGAACTGAAAAAGGATACCGAAGAACAGGTCGTAATAAACAAACTTTATAAGCATACGCCTTTGCAGGGTACGTTCGCGATTTCAAACGTTGCGCTTGTCAATAACAGGCCCGAAACGCTGAACATCAAGCAAATGCTGCAACTATTTATCGACCATCGCAAGGAAGTGATTCGCAGAAGAAGTCTGTTCCTGCTGAAACGATGTCAAAACAGAGCGCACATTCTCGAAGGCCTGATTCTTGCGGTAAGCGATATTGACGAGATTATCGAACTTATCAAAAAGTCACCCGACGCACCGGCGGCGAAAGTAAATCTTATGAAAAAACCGCTGCGTCTGCCCGAATCGGCAACGCTGCGAAAAATTCTGCCTGAAGCGTTTGTCAAGCAAACGGCTGTTTCAGACCAATTTCTTACAAGTCCGCAGGCTGACGCGATTTTGACAATGCAGCTTCAAAGGCTCACCGGACTTGAAGTTGAAAAACTCGGCAAAGAATACGCTGACCTGTGCGAAGAAATCAGCGGCTACGAAGCGATACTGGCCGATGAAAAACTCGTGCTGGATATAATCACCGAAGACATTCACGAGTTGAAAGACAAATACGCCGACAAACGCAGAACCGTTATCAGCGACGATGCGCAGGAATTGGATATCGAAGATTTTATCACCGACGAAGACGTACTCGTAACAATCAGCCATATCGGCTACATCAAGCGTATGCCGATTGATACCTATCGCAGACAGGGCAGAGGCGGAAAGGGAATTATCGGCTCGGACACCAAAGAAGGCGACTTCATCGAAAGTATGTTCGTCGCATCGACGCACGATTATCTGCTTGTGTTCACAAACAGGGGCAAATGCTACTGGCTGAAGGTTTATAACATTCCGCAGCTTTCGCGACAGAGCAAGGGCAGAAGCATCGCCAACCTGCTGAACCTCGGCGACCAGAAAGTTACGTCGATTATCAACGTGAATAAATTCGACGACAGAAATATCGTTATGGCGACGCGAGACGGCACGATAAAGAAATCAGCTCTCGAACTCTACGCCAATCCACGTTCAAACGGCATCATCGCGATTACGATTGAGCCGAGCGACGACCTCATAGGCGTTGAATTGACCAACGGCAAAAACCATATTATTCTCGGCACGAAGGAAGGTATGGCGATTCGGTTTGATGAATCGCAGGCAAGACCGATGGGCAGAACCGCACAGGGCGTAATCGGCATTAAACTCCGCAAAGGCGATGCCGTCGTCGATATGGTAATCGCCGAAGAACACGCGACGCTGCTGACTATCTGCGAAAACGGACACGGCAAGCGAACCATTCTGGAAGACTATCGCCCACAGCACAGAGGCGGCATCGGCCTGATTAACATCAAAACTTCCGAACGCAACGGCTCTGTCGTCGCATTGAAAGCGGTAAAAGACGAAGACGACATTATGATTATGACCGCCAAGGGCATAATTATTCGCACAGGCCTTGAGCAGGTCAGGGAAATCGGCAGAAATACGCAGGGTGTTCGCCTGATTAAGCTCGACGACGATGATAAGGTTGTCGCTGTCGAACGGGTTGTCAAAGAAGAACAGGGTTCAGAAGAGCCGGAAGGCGATTCGCCAATAACGCCCACACAGTCCGAAGAACCGCTGGACGATAATCCGCAAACCGAATCTGTGAATGAGCCGGAAAATCAGTAGTATCCTGTCATAGCAAAAACTGTGAAAATGTCATTGTCAGCGCAGCGAAGCGGAACTCCTCGCAATGACAAGTTCCTGAATTTAGCTTTGACATAGTATTAGTTGTTTTTTTTATATTGTGATGGACAGCGAAAAAGGTATTTTTTAAATAACCGTGAAAAATAGTATTGGTCGTTTATGCCGACGTGGAGAGCGGCTTGTTTCACGCTAAGGCCGTCATTTTGTATTAAATGCTGTGCCAATAGCATTTTTTCGCGAGTGATGAATTCTGTGGGAGTTATGACCAATTCTTTTTTGAAAAGGTAATTGATGTGTTCGGGTGTGTAGCCGAATTTTTCCGCAAGGGTATTCCGTGAAATGCTTCGTGTCGGGTTTTTTCTTATGTATTCGAGCATACTTTCGAGATGCTTTGAAATACGGGGGTTGCTTTGGTTCTGCCAGGCTCCGGCAAGAAGAAGTAATATCTGTTTAAGTATAAGCTGGAGCAGTTCATTTTTATATGGGTCATAATTTCTAAAAACCTTTTCACATGATTTAAACAAGTCATGAATTTGCCGGTGGTCAGTGCATAATGTTAAAGTTTCAGGCTGTGGGTGCATACACAAGTCATTACTTCCATTTTGTTGCGATTTTATAATATCAAAATGTATACAGCTTATTACGCCGCGAGTTGAAGTTGGGACATGGCCGAATATATGACGCAGCAGTGGTCTTATGCAGAGTACAGATTTGGCAGGCACTTCAATTGCTTCATCCGTTTCAAATATAAAAGTTCCTTTTGAGACAAATATAAGCTCATAGTCAGGAATAATGCGAGGACCCCAAATCTGCCCTTTTTCAGGCGAGAAATAATTACAAATCCGTACGCTCGGGCTGATATCTTTAATGGATATGGGATTCATATTATTGTGCTCCATTATTATATTATTATATTCCATTGTATTGTATCGTATTGTGTGTAAATTAGCAATATGTGCTGCAATTATATAAATTAACATATTATTACAATCTATTTATGGTGAGCGTATGACCAATCGTGAACGGGCCATGGCGGTACTTAATTACCGGTCTTATGACAGATTGCCTATTGTGCATTTTGGTTTTTGGCGTGAAACCTTAATCAAATGGGGCAATCAAGGACACATCACTATGGAACAGGCTATGTCATGGGGCGATTGTACGCCTGTTGATAAACAAATAAGCGATAAACTTGGCTTTGACTTTGGATGGTATAATTGCTTTTCGCCTAATACAGGGCTTTTTCCAGCCTTCGATGAGCAGGTTATTGAAGAGTCTGCCGATGGCACGCAAAAAGTTCTTGATTGTAATGGTGCGATTGTACTGCGAAAGTCAGGTGCAGGTTCTATTCCAGCAGAAATCGACCATTTGCTTAAAAATAGAATATCCTGGGAAGAACATTATCTTCCCAAATTGCAATTTGCCAGGGAGCGCGTTACAAGCTGCGATATAAATACAGGGACAGAATTCAAGCCATTTTTAAATGGGGGTTTGGATTTTTTAAAAAATTTCAGCAGAGAAAATCCTGTTGGTTTGTTTTGTGGCAGCTTATTTGGGCAAATCAGGAACTGGCTTGGTGTCGAAGGTATCAGTTATTTATATTTTGATGATGAACCTCTCTATGACGAGATAATTAGTACGGTGGGTGAACTTTGTTATCAGTGTACCGAAATGGCATTGAGCAGCGGCGCCAAATTTGATTTCGCACATTTTTGGGAAGACATCTGTTTTAAAAATGGACCGTTAGTTGCGCCTTCGGTGTTCAACAAAAAGGTTGGCCCGTATTACAAACGGATTACCGACCTTGTGCGCAGTTATGGCATTAAGATAGTGTCGCTTGATTGTGATGGACTTATAGATTCTTTAATTCCAACGTGGCTTAACAATGGAGTTAATACAATGTTTCCCATTGAGGTTGGGACATGGCGAGCAGAAATCACGCCCTGGCGCAAAAAGTATGGTAAAGAATTGCGAGGAGTCGGTGGAATGGACAAGACCGTTTTCGCTCTTGATAGCAAAGCTATTGATGCAGAAATTGAGCGGCTCAGACCAATCATCGAACTTGGCGGCTACATTCCTTGTCCTGACCACCGTATTGCACCGGATGCAAAATGGGAGAACGTGCAATACTATTGCGAGCGAATACGGCAGGTGTTTGCATAATACCTCTATTATTGTTTCAAAAACGAGACCCATTATTTATTTTATATTTTTATTGACTTTATAAATCCGGTTTGTATAATTTAGTGTGTTTGGCGTGTATCCTTTCATCTCTCAAGAGTATGCTTCCAATAAATTAAATCGAGAGATAGTATGTTTAACGGCCTTTAAATAGGCCCAGGAGCAGTAAAGTGAGTTTAGGAACAGTAAAATGGTTTAATGCAGACAAAGGTTTTGGTTTTATTACTCCCGATGGCGGCGGCAGCGACTTGTTCGTCCACCATTCGGAAGTGAAAACCTCGGGTTACGCGACCCTCAATGAGAACCAGAAGGTTAATTTTGAGGCAGGACAGGGCAAAAAAGGTCCTTGTGCGACAAATGTAACACCCGCTTAACATTTCAACAGGATTTGCACCATTAGAAAGGCTCGTCGAAAGGCGAGCCTTTTTTTGCGCCTTTTATTCAGAAACTCTAACAAAAAGAAATTTGTACATAATTTCTGTACTTCGTCGTTCGTGAAGCGTGAAGCGAAAAAACAACGAAATACGCTTCACGAGATACGCTTCACTATTTGCGTCTTTTTCATTATGGTTAGAAGCTCTTACTTAAAATCTCGTTTAATCGGCGTAAAACGCCTCTTTAACCAGTTCGACGAGCTTAGTTTTATACTTGCTGTCCTGCTTATCCCAAATCTGGTTTAAAGCCGTCATTAGCTTATCAAATGAAAACTGCTCGCCGCCATTCTGCTTAATATAGTATATCAGTCCCGCGGCCGCGCCCTTGGCCATATTCTTCGGCTCAACGCCGAACTCCAAAGCCAACTGCATAGTGCCGAAAATTCTGTCGTTTAAGCCGAGTTTTCGCTGCGGGTCTCTGGCGGCACGGTCGATGGCATCGTCTAAATACGGATTGGTCATACGCGATAGCAAATCTTCCGCAAATGCTTTATAGCCCTTTTCCGTAAAAAGACCGTCGCCGAGATTTTTATATTTCTTTATCAGCGCAGCTCCCGACTCGTTTATAAAAGCGTTCCCTGCAATAGCCATTACTTCTTTATCGTTTTTCATTTCAGCCATTTTCTTATAGCCTTTATTAGCTCCCAGATATGCCAAAAGAGCGTGAATAGCGTTATGACCAAAAAGTTTGGCTTCTTCAAAAGGCAGCAAATCTTCTTTTTCAATAAAAACTTTTATGCCGGGCGTATAGTTTTTGATTTTGCATTTGGTTACGAGAATCTTATTAAACTCCTCGACCAGAAACGCCCTGTCGATGCCGGGTGCTATCGGTTTCAGCTTCTTTTGAATAATTTCATCTTTATCCGTTACAACCTGACTCATCTTGCCGATAACTGTATTTAAAATTTGGACATTATCGGGAATGCCGCCGAGTTTCTGCTTAATCTTTTCTTCAAGTATTTCCGCCGCGTGGTTGTTGTTTTCCGCCGTGTAAATTATCGTCGCTTTGGCCGTACTGTTTCGCAGGCTTTCAGATATAAGCGATGCGACGCTGTTTTTGCCCGAATCATAAAAATTCACCGACGGCAGCGATGTGCATATTTCTGTGGACTGCGAAAGAGCCTTCAAAAGTTCAGCTCTGTCGGTATCGTCCGATGGATTAAAAATTTCCATACCTTCAACTTTAACAGCCTCTACGCCGGTCGATGAAGCGACGTTGACGTAATAGCTGCCGTTGTTCGCACTGACCGCATCAACAAGTTTCTGGTCGATTTCAGCTATGACTATGCGATTGAAATTCCCGCTCTTAAATGCTTCCGCCGCGAACAAACCAGATTGTATCGGCCCAAAACCAAACCCCGTAAAAATATGCTGCTTCATAATTGTATTATCCTTATTTTGTAACCCGTTCTCTGCGATAAACCAAACTAAAACACGTCAGACATATCAATCCTATGCCGCCGGCAATCAATATCGCCGGCCGGTATGTGTCGTATTTGTCGTAGATGTATCCGCCTATTGGCGCGGCAAAAAGCGCCGTTATGCCATGAACAAGAATAACTACCGGATAAATCATACCAAAATTTTCATGACCATATTCATCGGCGACTTGCGAAGGTATATTCACAATCATACCGCCATAACTGATGCCTGCAAACATAATAACGGCAAGAAAAACAAACCAGCCAGTCATATCGCCGGCAAGCAGCAGCAGGGAACTTAGCGATACCATTATCAGAATGGTTTTTATTGTGGAGGCCTTGAACCGGTCATGCATAGCCCCTCCTGCTATTCTGCCAATGGTATTGCCTATTGCAATCAGGCTGATAGCCAAAACAGCGATAGAACTTTTATATCCGAAAGAAATCGCTATCGGCTTGAGATTGCCCAAAATCATAAGGCCGGGAAATGTACCCAGACCTGTGGTAATCGCCAGAATATAGAATCGCGGCCTGCGAATAATATGACGGTACTTTATTGTCACGGTAACTGTCTTGCTGCTATAACCGGCAGGATTCTTTATAATTATCGCGCAAATCAATATCACTATGCCGAAAATGATTCCGATGATTTTGAAAATACTCATCACGTCCCAGCCGCGATTCAAAAACATCTGGGATATAAACGACAAAATCACCGCCCCGAATCCGTAGCCCGCAACTACCATTCCGCAGGCGAATCCCTTTCGGTTCTCAAACCATCTCATAATTACCGCCAGCACGCAGACATACGCAAAACCTATCGCGATGCCGGTGATAACACCATAGCCGAGCCATAAGGTAATAAAATTTGTTCCGCTATGCCCCGCCGCCGTATAACTTGTGAATATCAGCAGCCCGCAGATAACAATCATTAAACGCGGGCCAAGTATATTTTCAAGCCTACCTGTGAACAGCATGGTGAAAGTCAGCAGGCATATTATTGTTCCGAATACAATCTGGGTCTGCGTTGTGTTATAGCCGTAGTGTTTTACCAGCTCCGGCACGAAAATACTCCACGCGTATATGCCGCCGAGGCAGATATTGACGAGTATTGCGGCGATTAGAACAGAATATCTTCTCACCTGACGACAGCCGAAACCAATTCTTCAAAACTGCCAAACCGGAAATTACCGCTGACAACTTCGAGCATTTTTTTGTACTGCCCTATCGTGCTGTAACGGTCGTTCAGTGGCGCTTTGATATAAAGCGATGCGAAAAGATTCGCCATCTGAACAGCCTGTTCGATGTTTATTTTGTCATTTCTGAATTTCTCTATGTTTTTGGCGATATAAGCGACGAAACCGGCTCTAAAAGAGTCGCCGGCTCCGACCAAATCCTTTACATCGCCAATCATAAAACGTGAGGTTATTTTTTTCGGGCCGATTACATTGCCCTGCGCATCCCTGTAAATAACAAACGCCCCGTCTTTTACGGTTACGCCGAAAACTCTGGAGTTTTTATTTTGCCGCCAGAATGTTTTGGAAAGGTACTTCAAAAAATAACTGATATACTCTTCTTCCGAAATGCCGATGTATTTGCCCTTCTCGCCGATTGTATTTTCTATCATTCTCGCTTCATCGTAAGACGTAAAAAATATATCAAGTTCAGACAAGAGCGGCTCTAACAATTTATATTCAGGCACCGATGCCCTGGACTCAATAAACTTCTCCGGGCTGCCTGTAAGAGTATGACTGTCTGCGATAGTCGTTATTCCTCTTGCTCCGCACCAATTCACAAAATCGGCAAGGTCCTTGCCGCCGTTAGCGTCGCCGGAATCGGATAAGCCCGAATACATATAGAAAACAATCTTTGGCGAAAGTCTTTCCACCGCAGACTTAAAATACTTAAAATCAAACTCGTTATTGGCGTTGGGGAAATATGCCAGCCCGCCTCTGTCGCCGCACGGCTTATTATGAACAAAAGTAGCTCCGGTCAGAAGAGACTGATGAATAAAAGTCGCCGACATATCAACGCCGCTGGAAACCATCGCGTCGAAGAAGAATCTGCCGCCGGCATCAAGCCCGCCGAAATCTCCTTTGCCGAGATTAGCTCCCACTGCGGTTTTAATGCCTGCCCTGGCGACGAGCGGAGCCGTATTGCCGGGTCCGCCTGCCGTTGCTTTGTCGGAATCTATCCATTTCTTATACTGCTCTTGAGTGAAGCCGGGCATATCTTTTGTTTTGCCTCTGGCAAGACCGCCCTTACCAGCCAATCTCTCGACAAACTCAAATTCATCGCTTCTGAAATCAATAACCGCTGTATTTAAAATTAAAAGGTCTATGGGCATATAATACTCTTTAGATATACAATACTGTTTTTGGACTTACGGAAGGCGCTGGTTCGACTTTATACGCCGATTTGCACAATCTTTCGCGAAAAGATACCAAAACCCACCCTGCCCGTCCAGCGGAAAATCAGTTTCAAGGGTGGATAGATTGCCTGCCCTGAACTCCGTCGAAGGGGCTGTCCACACGGTTGTATTTAAAATCTCATCCCGTTAATCCTGCCCGCTACGACGCGCATCGCGGCGAGTTATCCTGTCTAAAAAAATAAAAATTCAGTCTCTGCCCTCCGTAGCTTGTAGCGAAGGAGGGTCATCGGCGGCCTGTCGCGTCGAAGACGGATCCCACCTTTCCCCTGCCGTCCTCGTTTTGAACTGTTCGGAATTTCCGAATAGTTAAACCCTTTACTATTTCACCTTGAGGATAAAGGTTTGACAAGTGTTATCCCTGCTGTTGGGAATTTCCCTTGCCTTTCTCAACTATCACGGCCATAATAAAATAAACGATAAACGGAAGCGGAATAAGCACTTCTGGGAGACAATTATGGATGTGAAAATGATCAAAAATGGATTTTTAGAACATAGACTGGGGTCTTGGAAAGAATTCAGCGATTTGATAGAGAATAAAGAATTTTCATGGCCAACATTAATCTATCGTGGTCAGGCAAATGCGGATTGGAAAGTCGAATCGACATTAGACAGACTTGAGCGATTGTTTCCGACCACCACTTATTCGGTTGATGGTAAGTCTGAGCGTTTCGACCGTCCACCAGTCTGGCGAGAGCTTCAACTTCAAAGATTCAAAGAGCTATGTCGGGGTAGATTGGGAACTAATCCACCTCTTGAAAAAGATGAGGATGAGTGGTGGGCTCTTGCGCAGCATCATGGTCTCGCAACGCCGATGTTGGACTGGACATATTCTCCTTTTGTTGCTTTGTTCTTTGCCTTCGAGAACGAAAAATTTGCTTGTGGTGACAAGTGGTCGGAACCTAAAGAAAGAGCTGTTTTTGCTCTCTGTTATCACCTAATCGATGATAATGCTAAAGAGAACGAAGAGACACCCAAACCATTCTCACCAAGAAGCTATGCGAGTTATAGGTTGATAAATCAAGGTGGATTATTCCTGAAGATGCCTACTGGCAAAGATATTGCAACATATGTTAGCAGCCATTTTACTGAAGACACTTATTCAGAGGAACCTACAGGAAATCGCCACGCCAGACCAATTCTTCAAAAGATAATAATTCCAAACAAAGAGAGAAAAGAGTGTCTTTGGTTTCTCAACAAGATGAATATAAATAGGGCAAGTCTTTTTCCTGATATTGATGGAGCTGCCAAACATACCAATAATTTATGGGAAATAGATTTCGACAGTGCGATAGGAAATATCCCAAATGATTTAAAATCTAACTAACGAGTTTTTGGCTCTTCGTTTTTGCTAATCTTATTTTCATAATTTCTGTCAAAAAAACTTGGAGCAGCTAACAATTCAAAATTCTTTATTCCCTCATTCAATTTTTAATGTTTTTTTCTAAAAACCAATCCGCCAAGAAACAGTAATGCTATAGTTGCGGGTTCGGGGATAAGAACAATTTTAGCATTATTACCGATTTGGAACCGATTGTTGATTATATCACCGTTTGCAAGTGTGCCGGTCAGTCGCCTGTAAGGTTCATTCTCATAAACACCCCCAAATATACTTGTGATTTCACCAAAACCCAAAGAGATTCCATCGATAGCAAAATTAGAACCATTTATTATCAATTTCCCATTACCCGACGCTACTAATTCCAAGAACCCGTCAGAACCAATAGTTCCACCTGATATTGTTACCTGACTGCTGTTTGATACAGACATGCCAAGTACTGACCCACCTGACATTGTCACATGGCTACTGTCGCCGGCTTCCAAATAACCCATCACCGTCACGCCGGACATTGTTACATGGCTACTGCCTTTGGCAATCAAATCACCCGTCGCCGTCCCGCCGGACATTGTTACATGGCTACTGCCTTTGGCAATCAAATCACCCGTCGCCGTCCCGCCGGACATTGTTGCTTGGCTACTGTCGTAAGCATCTAAATACCATATCTGTCCATCGGTCATTATTACTTGAGTACGGTCATAGGCAACCAACGAAAGCCCTACTCTTCCGCCGGATATGTTTATTCGGCTGTCTTGGTAGGCAAAAAATTTGTGAATATATCCCCCATTAAGCAGATTAACTTTGGTGTACATACCTGGTGTTCCATTATCCACATACACATTGCCCTCAGAATAATTGATGCTGTGAATTCCTCCATCATTGAAATCTATCCCAAACCCTTGTCCTGCTACCATAAACAGAACTACCACTACACAAATTAAAATTAACTTTTTCATCTTCTTCTCCATTCCAAAAAATTGTTCATGTTTTTTATTTCCTATTTTCTTCGCCATCAGCGTAATCAGCGTTTCCGTTCTTTGTGCCTTTTATCTCGTCAATCCTGTTATCCTGTCTAAAAAAATAAGATTCCATCGGCCTTGCCGATTCTTCAACTATTCACTTTTCACTATTCATTATTCACTCTTTTTCTTATTCGGCTTTTTGAGGTGGTCACAATTTGTGACCACCTGTTCTTTTTCCTTATCATTCAGTCTGAACATAAAATCATCTGGAAAACAACTATCGCATTATTCATAAAACCAAAAACCTCACCTTTCCGCTTCCTGCAATTACAATCCAAAGCAATTAAGGGACATTATCCATCTTGAGCAGGCAATTTTCAACCCTAAAAAATAAAAATCCAGTCTCTGCCCTCCGTAGCTTATAGCGAAGGAGGGTCATCGGCGACCTGTCGCGTCGGAGCGCAGCGAAGACGGATGCCGATTCCACATTCGACGTTGGAAGTTCGATGTTCGTTAAAAGTTACTGTCTATTGACTATTTTTTATATCTGTTTTTCTCTGTGTCCTCTGCCTGCCCTCCGTAGCCTTGTGCGAAGGAGGGTGTTCTCTGTGGCTCGGTGGTGAATAGTTCCCGAATTATTTAATCCTGAATAAAACCTTTCAAAAACCCACCAAAACCTCATCAAAAGTTATTAAAAACCATTCAAAAGTCGTCCAAAATTTGAAATTTCTTTCAAAAATTTGCAAAAACTTTCAATTTTTTGCAAAAAACTTGCGCCTCTTTAATATCCAGAATCGGTTTTTGTGCCTATAAACCGCATTTTCCCAAAAAATATCCTAAAAAAAGGGGTTAAAAATGGTAAATTTTGCGCAAGTTTTTTGTTTTTTTAATAAAAAAAATGGTCGGCGGTTTTTTGTAACCGCTGCTATATCACTCAAAAAAGACCTTTGATAAAACACTAAATTCGATTAAAATGCGGGGCTATGAAGTCTTATGTCAGAGAAAAAGTTGTTAAATTGGCGTTGGCCGGCGGCTGGCGGGGAATTGCTGTCGAAAAATGGGCAAAATTGGCTGTCGAGCCTGACAGCATCGCGGAAAATCCCGAAAAAGTCTTCAAATCGGATTCAAATTGCATTACCGCTATGAAAAAATTCAAATGCGGCGTAAAAAAACCGTCTCTGGTATTCAAGAAAACCACTAATAAATTTACCGGCGGGATTCTCTTTGATTTTATAAGAGGCACAAAAGCCCGGAGAAATTTCAATCTTGCCCTTGAGCTAAGCGCAAGAGGGATTGACACGGCTCTGCCGGCGGCGGCTTTGTGGCGGCGAAAGGCATTTGGAGAAATGGAAAGTATTCTTCTGACGGAATATATCCCCGGCAGTATAAATTTGTATGATGTCGCTTTCGGCAGAAATCGCGAGATTATCGAGAAATTCAGTTCGCGAAAGGAAATTATAACGCAGGTTGCCTCGATTCTCGCCAAATTGCGAAAGGCGGGGTATTGGCACAGGGATTCCAAAGCGGGGAATTTTATAGTGTACAAAAACGGCGATGAAAACTGGCGAGCCAGGTTAGTTGACCTTGACGGCATAAAGCCCAATTATCTCTATCTGGGGAAAAATAACGTAAGGACGCTTGCGAAGCTGGCCGAGACCCTCACGCGGTTCAGGATGGTTAATTTTACAGACCTGTACAGAGGTTTTTTTAATTACTGCAGAGAGCTGAATATATATCACGGAGAAAGAAGAAGATGGTTTGGCAGGGTTGAGCGAATGACCGTTGCGATGAGACTAGCGACTGCGGTTGCTGATTCATATAAAGAAGTTAGAAGTGACTGAACAGATAAAAAAAATCCTGATAATAAAACCAAGCGCGATGGGCGATATAGTTTTGGCTCTGCCGGCGGTTTGCTGTCTGAAGAAAAATTTTCCCGATGCGCAGATTCACTGGTTTGTAAGGCCGGAGTTTGCGCCGGTGATCGAAGGGCATAAATGCGTGGACAGGATTGTGCCGTTTCGTCGCAAAAAATTAGGCAAATGGTGGTATCAGCCCAGCGCGTTCGGCGAATTAGTCAGGCTTGTAAAATGTATTAGAAATGAAAAGTACGATATTGTTTTTGACTTTCAGGGCAGGTTCAGAAGCGTTATTTTCGCCTGGCTAAGCGGCTGCAAAAAAAGATTCGGCCCGGCAAAAACGCAGGAATTTACAAAACCTTTTTATACCGACACCGTTGCGCAATCAGCCCAATCCGTTCATTTAGTCGATTATTTTATAGATATGGTTTGTGCCGCAGGCGCAAAGCGGACGGATGTCCAGTTCGGGCTTATTCCCGCTGCGCGAGCGATGGAGGAACTGAAGAAAAAAATAGGGGCGATGGGCGTTGTCTGGAACAATTACGCGGTTTTTGTGCCTGGCGCGACGGTCGATGCCAAACGATGGCCGATAGAAAATTTCGCTATTCTCGCGGATAAAATTTATCAGAAATACGGCTGCAATATCGTTATCTGCGGCTCTGAATCGGAAAAGCCGATTGGGGAGAAATTGAAGGAGCTGGCTGATGTGCCGATAGCCAATCTTGCCGGCGGTACATATATTCCGCAATTGATTGCGCTTCTGGCCGGGGCAAAATTTGTCGTGAGCAATGATACCGGCCCTGCACATATTTCTTCGGCGCTGGGCGTGCCGATGGCTTTAATCTTTGGCTATACCAATCCGAACAGGGTAGGCGTATACGGCAGGAAGCAATGCAATGCGGCTATCGAGCCGGATAAGCGCGGCGGCGATGTTGAAAGCAAAAATCCCGCCCACGATATAAAAAATGTAAGCGTAGAAAAAGTTTTTGAGATTATCAGCAAACAGGTGGAATAATTTAAGAAAATTATGGCACAAACAGAAAAGAAAAGAAGAAAACATAAAATTTTGCGTTATCTTGAATATAAGATTCTGCACATAGAAGATTCGCCGCATAAAATTTCGCTTGGCCTTGCGCTGGGGTTGTTTATCGCCTGGACGCCGCTGATAGGGCTGCATATTCTTATGGCTCTGGCGGCAACCGTGATATTGAAAGCCAACAAATTCGCCGCTTTGGTAAGTATTTGGGTTAGTAATGTTTTTACGTTCGCGATTATTTATTATCCGGCTTATCTGGTTGGCAGATTTTTTTATCAGTATGTCGCGCCGCATAAAACTTTGAGCAGAGAGCAGGTAAATCAGATATTCAGCGAACTTTTTAAGCCGGCCAACATAGCAGCAGGGATATTTTCAAAAGAGTATTGGGGCAGATTCTGGTCGCTCACAAAATCAATCGGGCCTGAATTATGGATAGGCTGTACACTGCTCGGCACTCTGGCCGCTATCATCGGTTATGTAGCCTGCTATGCTATGATTAAAAATCATCGCGCAAAAAATCCGCACAGGCGATATAAATGCTCTAAATAAACTCGAAGATGAGAATAATCGAGGAATCGCAGATTTTAGATTTGAAAGGCGAATCCATGTCAAAAATGGAGACTAAACATCTTTTTTGAGTCTATTGTCAAAATTTGTTGACAGGCTTTAGGGCTATCCTTATACTCGTGCGCCTCATTTAGCTTCCATTGTAAGTTTTCTAAATGTCTAATTCCGCAGCCGCGGACAATCTTTATTTTAAAGGAGTTTTAACAAGATGGCTAAAAGTGAAAAAACAGTTTTCTTCTTCGGTGCTGGCAAAGCCGAAGGTATGAGCGTCGCCAAAACAGATGCCGAGCGAAGAATGATTCTCGGCGGAAAAGGCGCAGGTCTGGCAGATATGACGGCGGCCGGTTTGCCAGTGCCTCCGGGATTCACAATCTCGGTCGCAAACTGCGAAGACTACTACAAACAGGGCAGAAAGCTCTCCAAAGAAGTCCAAAAGCAGGTTCGCGATAATATGGCGAAAGTCGAAAAAGATATGGGCAAGAAATTCGGCGACATCAGCGACCCGCTTCTGTTTTCGGTTCGTTCGGGCGCGGCACGTTCGATGCCCGGTATGATGGAAACAATTCTTAACCTCGGCCTGAACGATAAATCCGTCGAAGGTCTGGCGAAGAAAACAAATAATCCGCGTTTCGCTTATGACGCGTATCGCAGATTTATTCAGATGTACAGCACAACGGCTATGGGTCTGTCAAAAGAGCCAATGGAAGAGATGCTGCACAACGCCAAGAAAAAGGCCGGCGTTAAGACCGACCCGGAACTCAACGCAGAATCGCTGAAAGACCTCTGCGGCCAGTTCAAGAAATTCTATTCAGAAAATATGAAAGGCCAGTCGTTCCCGCAAGACCCTTATGAGCAGCTCTGGGGAGCAATCGGCGCTGTATTCGGAAGCTGGCAGGCTGATAAGGCTGTTAAATACCGTCAGGTTGAAAAAATCAGCAACCTCAAAGGCACCGCTGTCAATGTTCAAACGATGGTATTCGGCAATATGGGCGATTCTTCCGGCACAGGCGTTTGCTTTACACGCGACCCGAATACGGGCGAGAACGTATTTTACGGCGATTGCCTTATCAACGCTCAGGGCGAAGACGTTGTAGCGGGCATCAGAACTCCGCTGAAACTGTCAGACCTCGGCAAACTTCTGCCAAAGTCATATAAACAGCTTTGTCAGGTTCGTCTGCAGCTCGAAAAGCATTATAAAGATATGCAGGATTTGGAATTCACCGTTCAGGATGAAAAACTGTTTATGCTCCAGTGCAGAACCGGCAAGAGAACAGCCGCTGCGGTATTTAAAATCGCCGCTGATATGGTTAAAGAAAAACTCCTCACCAAAGAAGAGGCGGTTGCGAGAATCACTCCTGAAGATATTGAAAGATTGTTCTATCCACAGTTGGACGCGAAGGCCGCTAAGAGCGCAACAAAAATCGCGACAGGCATTAACGCTGTTCCAGGCGCGGCAAGCGGCAAGGTAGTATTCACCGCTGCTGAAGCTGAAGCAATGGCCGCAGACGGCGAAAAAGTTCTGCTCGTGAGAAAAGAAACCTCGCCGGAAGATGTCGGCGGTATGCACGCAGCTATCGGCATTTTGACGGCAACGGGCGGCAAGACAAGTCACGCTGCCGTAGTCGCTCGCGGCTGGGGCAAGTGCTGCGTCGTCGGATGCGAAGCTATTAACATCAACTACGAAACAAAGAGTATGGTTGTCGCCGGCAAGACTATCAAGCAAGGCGAATTCCTCACTCTCGACGGCAATACAGGTGATGTTTATGAAGGCAAATTAGCTTTGCAGATGCCCGAACAGCCCGCCGCTTACAGTACGATAATGAAGTATTGCGATGAACTGCGGACGTTGAAGGTTCGCACGAACGCGGATACTCCTTATGACGCTGAAAACGCGATTAAGATGGGCGCTGAAGGTATCGGCCTTTGCAGAACCGAGCACATGTTCTTCGATACCGAAGAACGCAGACTCGCTATGCAGGAAATGATTGTGGCTGAAGGCGTTGAAAAACGCAAAGAGGCTCTGGCAAAATTACTGCCGTTCCAGCAGAAGGATTTTGAAGGCATATTCAAGGCGATGAACAATAAGCCTGTAACGATTCGTCTGATTGACCCGCCGCTGCACGAATTTACGCCAAAGGACGATGCGGGCGTTGCCAAGTTGAGCAAGGTAACAGGCATTAGTCCTGAAAAAATTAAGCATCGCTGCGAACAGCTTCACGAATCGAATCCGATGCTCGGTCATCGCGGCTGTCGTCTGTGCATCACATATCCTGAAATTCTCGATATGCAGGTAACGGCGATTATCAATGCCGCGATTAACTGCACCAAAGCCGGGATTAAAGTTCTGCCGGAAATTATGATTCCGCTGACTATCGACAAAAAAGAACTTTCGATACAGGCGAACCAAGCTCGCGCTTTGGCTGACGGTCTCATCAAGGCAGCAAAGTCAAAAGTAAAATATATGATTGGCACGATGATTGAAATTCCGCGTGCTGCATTGCTGGCAGACCAGATTGCCGAAGTCGCCGAGTTCTTCTCGTTTGGCACAAACGACCTTACACAAATGACGCTCGGTCTTTCTCGCGACGATGCGGGCAGATTCCTGCCGACTTATGTCGCCAGCGAACAAGACGGCGGCAAGGGCATATTTAAAGCCGACCCATTCCAGAGCTTGGACCAGGACGGCGTTGGAATGCTGGTGAAAATGGGTATTGAAAAAGGCCGAAGCACCCGCAAAGACCTGAAAATCGGTATCTGCGGCGAACACGGCGGAGAATCGGCAAGCGTTAAGTTCTGCCACAAAGTCGGTATGAACTACGTTTCCTGCTCACCGTTCAGAGTTCCGATTGCCCGTTTGGCTGCCGCTCAAGCTGTTATTGCGGATAAAGCCTGCTGCTGTTCCTGCAAAAAGGCCAAAAAAACCACCAAAAAGGGCAAGTAAGTCAACGGTTGACAGAATCTTGTCAAAACAATAGAATGTAAGGTGCGCTGGCTTACCGGCGCACCTTTTTAATTTGTTTATGGTGAATGTAGCTCAGTTGGTTAGAGCACTAGATTGTGGTTCTAGGGGTCGCGGGTTCGAATCCCGTCTTTCACCCTGTTGTAAGTTACGCTGAATTCAATACTTACGAATACTTACCATGTGGTAACGCGGCCGTAACTCTTATTAAAAAAGCAGTAGTACTACTCTTTTTGAAAGGAGCGACCGTGAAAATCGCAGAAAAAGCAGCCAGTAATTTCATACCAAAGCTTCGGCATCACAAAGCCACCAGACAAGCGTATGTCGTACTCAACGGCAAGGCCTTTTACCTGGGACATTATGGTACTGAGGAAGCCAGCCAAAATTACCATAGAACCATTTCCGAGTGGTTGTCATCCGGCAAACAGGCATCGACGAATGGAACACAAATAACTGTGAGCGAACTGGTAGCTCGCTTTTGGACATATAACCAGGATTACTACCGGCACAGCGATGGGACCATCTCAGGAGAGGTTGCAAATTTCCGTTATGCCCTGCGGCCTGTAATAGGGCTTTACGGAGATACCAAGGCGATAGATTTTGGACCACGCTGCCTCAGGACAGTACGAAGTCACATGATTAAAAACAACCTCAGCCGATCGTATATCAATCAGTCTATCGCTCGTGTAAAGATGATGTTCAAATGGGCTGTGGGTGAAGAACTGATTCCTGGCTCAGTTTTTCATGCTCTTTCAGCAGTTTCAGGAATGCGGAAGGGACGCTGCAAAGCAAGGGAAACTGAAGCTGTCAAACCAGTACCGCAGGGGCATGTAAATGCAATTGAGCCATATGTCAGTAACCAGATATGGGCAATTATTCAAATGCAGCTGCTTACGGCGGCACGCCCAACTGAAATCCTGACTATGCGGCCATGCGACATCGACCGTAGTGGAAAAATATGGATATACTCTCCTGCCGCACATAAGACCGCTCACCATGGCCACAATCGCCAAATATATATTGGTCCTCGAGGACAGGAGATATTGAGACCATATTTAATCCGTCCTACTGATGCATATTGTTTTTCACCG
>Ga0209211_10000747_pt1 | contig 64600 bp, 52 predicted proteins | sample RifGroA2_FD_183992 | JGI IMG/M metagenome (GOLD analysis project Ga0209211, IMG submission 183992) | Groundwater microbial communities from Rifle, Colorado, USA - Groundwater A2 (SPAdes) (version 2) | ecosystem: Environmental > Aquatic > Deep subsurface > Groundwater | place: Rifle, Colorado... | reverse complement strand
TACGCATAACGACAAGCCATATAGCTCAAGGAAAAGGAACATTCACATGTACTGCAACATTTCCAGCCGCATCCTGCGCTCCGCCAACTCGCTTACCAGTTGCTGTGCCAGATCATTCAACGGATCGTCGCCCAACGCCTCACCATCCTCAATGCCCTGCCTGAGCTGGAACAATTCACTCTGCTGCAGGATTTCAATTTCGTATCGCGCCTCATCCAGGCGTCTGCGCAATTGTGCGATGCGGCGGATCGCCTTGACGATACGCGAGCCGATGTCGTCGCCGGCAATCGCCTCTGGATCGTGGCCATATTCCTCGATCAGTCTCTCGATGGCACGCTGATCGCCGTTCTCGTAAGCGAGATTCACCTGCGCCATCAGATCGGTGCGACGTTGCCGCTCGACCTCGGTGGTGGCGCGATCCGGATGCATTAATCTGGCGGCGCGCCGATAGGCCTGCTTTATATCTGCGGTCAGCTGCTGCAGCGGCACGGGCTGCAATTCGATCAGACCAGCCTCTGCCGCCGATCTTCTGGCTTGACGTTCAGCGGCGCAAGCATATTCCTGCGCGGTCGCATCGGTCGGATGCAGTCGCGCCTGCAACACGGCAATCTGCGCATCCAGTTCGTCGAGCTGCGCGTACAAGCGCCCTACAGCCAGGTAATAGCGATGCTGGAACTGCGCCGTCTCGGTTTTACAGGTTTCCAATGCCAGCTCTGCCTGGATCACCTGTTCTTCCAGTTCGACCTGCTCACCTTCCAGGCGAGCAAGTTCGCGCTCTTCCGGCAGCATAGCGATACTCACCGGCTCTCGCCTTTGCCCGAACGGACGCGCCGCATCTTCCGCGAAACACTGAGCCTGAACTGCGCACCGTGCCTGCCGGAGAGGATGCGCCGCGACCTCGCCTCGGTGGCGCCCCGTTTTCTCGTATTCGCACGCACTCTCTTGGGCACCGGAAAGCGCCTGATCCTGGGAGGCAAAGAGGAAAACAGTTCCGCCTGCAGCACCTCCGGCACGACCTCGTCTTCGACTCGCCTCTGCACGCCGCCGCGCAACTGCGCCACCTGCTCCCGCGCCAGCTCCAGCCCCTGCTCCGCAGCCTTGTGCAGCCAGTAGAGCGCAAGATCGTCGTCGCGACCGACGCCACGCCCCTCGCGATACATCTTGCCCAGATAATATTGCCCCCAGTCGTTGCCCTGCAGCGCCGACTTCCTGAACCAGTGCACCGCCTGCACATCGTCACGCGCCACGCCGCGACCATCGCGATACATCTTGCCCAACTGCTTCTGGCTGCCGGCGTGATCCTGCTCGGCCGCCTTGCGGTACCAGAATGCCGCCTGCTCCTCTCCCAATCCCAACTCTGGATGCTCCTCGCACAGGCCACCGAGAAAATACTGCGCTAACTCATCACCCTGCTCGGCCGCCTTGCGAAACCAGAAGGCGGATTTACCGTAGCTCTGCTCGACGCCGCGACCATCCCGATACAGCCAGGCGAGGAAACATTGCGCAGCGACATTACCGCGTTCGGCGGCCTTGCGAAAGCGGTTCACGGCCTGTTCATAATCCTGCTCGACGCCCCTGCCCTTCAGGTGCATCGCACCCAGCTCCGCCAGTGCCCAGGCATTACCCTGCTCAGCCGCCCGCCCATACCAGTACGCCGCCTGCGCATCGTCCCGCTCGCTGCCGCGGCCGGTCTCATACATCCGTCCCAGTTGGTTCTGTGCCAGTTCGTGCCCATGTTCGGCAGACTTCTTCAGCCAGTGCATGGATTGCTCGACATCCGGTTCGACCGCGATACCGCGCAGATAACAGGCAGCCAGATCGAACCACAACTCGGGATCATCAACATGCCGGTTGCGGACGCACCACTCGAACGCAAGCTGCTCGTAACGTTGGGTCTGGCCTAAATCGCTCAATAGGGAAAAGCCGCTGACATCCTCTGCATCCTGCTCCCCGGGAACAATGCGCCACCCCGAGTTATAGAACCAGGCCAACGGAAAATAGGCCTTGCCATATTTCTCGGCAGCCATCCGGCCGAACGCCTTGAATGAGGAGAACAAGGCCTCGCGCTCCTCCTCGGTCCAACCCTTCTTGCGGATATTGCACACCTGCCGGTCGAATACGCTGCGCGCCAGCCGGTAACGACCGTCCTGGCTGTTCAGCGCCAGTTCGCCACGCTTGCGCTCCATGAATGCGGACAGACCGCGCGCAATCAGGCTATCCGATTCCCGCAACGACATATCGGTCTGCTGCAGGACAGACCAGGAGGGAAATTTTTCGTGCTCGCTCATGCAAACACCCCGCATGAGAAAACGGCCTCAAGGAGAGGCCGGGAGGAATACCTGACTGAATACCCCTTCATGCCGCCCTAGGCAGCCTGCACCGGTATCCGGTCGCGCTGCGCAACAATGCAGTTATGCTCATTGACATAGACCAGCCTGGGATGGAACTGCTCCAGTTCCGGTTCGGAATACATCGCATAGGTCGCGATGATCAGGATGTCGCCGGGATTGGCCTTATGCGCGGCTGCACCGTTCACCGAAATGGTGCCGGAGCCACGCTGGGCGCGAATCGCATAAGTCGTAAATCGTTCGCCGTTGGTGACATTGTAAATATCGATCTGCTGGTATTCCTTGATGTCCGCAGCATCCAGCAAATCGTCGTCGATCGCGCAGGAGCCCTCGTAATGCAGCTCGGATTGCGTGACTCGCACCCGGTGCAACTTGGCCTTAAGCATGATTCTTAGCATTAAATCTCTCCAATTTCGACGAGCGCGGATTATATCGCACTCGCGCCACCCCCGGCATCAACCGGCCAAGGCAACCTCTACATTATCCAAAAGCCGGGTATTGCCCAGCCTTGCCGCCGCGAGTATCACCCAATCGCGCTGCGCAAGACTGGCCGGCAGCAGGTCGGACTGGTTGCGCGCCGCAACATAGTCCACCGCCCACCCCCTCGCAGACAGGGCTGTGACCGCATCTCGCTGTAAACGTTCAATATCTCGTTCACCCCGCAGGATAGAGTCGCGCATTCCGTTCAGCGTCTGCGACAGAAACACCGCCTCGGCGCGTTCGTCCGCACCCAGGTACTGGTTGCGCGAACTCAGTGCAAGACCGTCCGATGCACGCACCGTCTCCCCGCCGACGATGCGCACCGGCAGGTTAAGCTCCGCAACCATGCGGCGAATGATGTGCAATTGCTGGTAATCCTTCTTGCCGAACACCGCGACCTGCGGCTGCACGATATTCAGCAGCTTCAGCACCACGGTCGCCATGCCGCGAAAATGGCCGGGGCGGGCAGCGCCGCACAGCTCGTTCGCAATCGGCGGCGGCTCGACAAAAACCTTCTGCTGCGAGGGATACATGTCGTCGACCGCGGGCGCAAACACCACATCGGCGAGTCCCTGCAGCTTCGCGCAATCCGCCTCCAGCGTACGCGGGTAACGGTCGAAATCCTCGCTCGGCCCGAATTGCAGCGGATTGACGAAGATACTGACCACGACGCAGGAACCCTGTTCGCGCGCAATGCGCACCAGATCGAGATGCCCCTCGTGCAGATTACCCATCGTCGGCACGAAGGCGATGGTCTTTTCGTTCGCCAGGCGCGCACGAAGTTCGGCGATGGTCAGTATCGTTTGCATCACTTTTTCTCTTCGGATTGATTCGTAGCCATAGCCCTGGATGCCGCAACGATCCAGGGCTCCAGTCGCTGGCCGAACGCGACCGTTACTTCGAACGCAGCGGAGTTGATGAACACCTCGCGGTACAGGTAAGGAACATTGATACGCTCGGCATGCAACTCAGTGATCTGCCCCCCAATCTTGGTTCCGCCCTCCTTTTGTACCGAGGTTGGACGAACGAGTCCATGCACGATGACATAACGAGTGCGATCTGGATAAGTTGCGCGCAACTTCTGCAAATCGACACCAGCATCGATCACGAACAAACGGCTATTTTTGAGCTGCTCGTCTCGATAATTTTCGGCGGCATCTTTTGCGCTCTCTTTGTCTCTTTCGCTTCTGGAATTGGCAGCCAGCAGCGCTTTAGCCTGATCGGCATATATTCTGGCGCGTTGCACCGCTTGCAGGTATGCCGGCCCATTCAATTCCAGCACCAGCAGCACCTCTCTTGGTTGAATATCGTCACGCCGGCCATATCCGCGCTCACTCGCAAGCTTAGCCACATCGAAACCCAGTTGCTCCAGCTTTACCTTGTCCAGCCATGCGGGCATTTCCCATCTGCCAGCTGAATATCTATCGTATCTATCTAGCTGCGCCGGCAAAATACGCCAGTTCAATTCCAGAGTGATGCCGCTGTTATCCTTCTCTGCTCTCCATTGAGAGTGCTGAAGCTCGCGTTGCGTCAGCCGCAGTTGGCTTTCGGGATCGCCGCTGCGGTTATAGGTTGCCCCTAGCAGCACCACTGCATTCGTGAGCACAATCAGAGTCACGCCAACCACCAGAGTGCGAGTCCACTTCATCATGATTGTTGTTCTCCACGAAGCACTTCGTAGTTGGTCGCGCGCAAACGCTTGAGCACCACCAGAAACAGCACGGCAACCAACCCCAGCACCAGGAAGAAAAGATACTTGGGCATACTCTCCCACCACCAATCGAATATTTTGGTGTAGAGGAAGATCATGAAAAAAGTGACTCCGGTATTGATCACTTCCGTCCGGTGCTTGCGCACGCCGAGCCAGACTGCAAGCGCAGCTCCTACAAAACCCAGCACCTGATAGAAACCCTCGATAACGTCCTGATCCCAATCGAGATAGCTGGAACTAGCCCAGTTACCCATCACCAGCACCGGCAGGAAGAAAGTGAGCAGTCCGAAGATACGGTACATGGGTGGGAAATCGGCAAAGCGTGAATGACGGACAAATTGCGGAACCATCAGCAGAAGAATCGCCGCAGGAAAGAAATTTTCCGGACGCTCTCCGAAACTGAGCCAGTACATTCCTCCCCATGCGCCCGTGCGTGCAGCGACCCAGGCGATCATGCACAGGATGCCTGCCGCCAGCAGAAGGCGCAGATCGCAGGCATAAGCCAGCAGAAAAGCCAGTGCGGCCCAAGGCAACAGAGCATTGTCGGATGGTGTGATATTGAAAATCTGCCCGAGCATCGTGATGTTGAGCACAAAACAGGCAAACGTCACCAGCGCAGCCAGCTTGGAAAAATAACCGGACGAGTCCTTGCGCTGAATGAACAGGGTGACGCCCAGCATGACCAGCGGCGCCGCAACCAGAATCAGCACTTGTGCGATGGTCGAGAACCAGCCCCAGAACTGGTAGAACAGAAAAAATACGCTGGAGGACAACGCCAACGCCCCGAACAATGACGCGATACGCATCCCCAAAGACAGCTGTCCCGCACGCCGGTCCCGATCTATATCGAAGTTCTGTGCATACTGTGCAAGCAGATTGCGGTGATGATCCACCACCCGACTGCGCTGATCCGGCTCAAGAACCAAAATCCCCTCTTGCTCCAGGCGCCCTAACTCATCCCGGAAGACAAGGATTTGATCCGCACGTTGTTGCGCTTCATGCCGCGAAGGAATATTCATTCATCACTCCAGAGAGTCCGACAATATCCTGCTGAAAACCTTGCGCAGAACCTAATGAAAGCTATGCTCTTCGGTCGGGAAACTGCCGTTTTTGACATCCGCCACATAACGCCCAACCGCATCGGCGATCGAGCTCGCGCCCTGCATGAAATTCTTCACGAAGCGCGGTTTCTTGCCCGGGTAGATGTCCAGCATGTCGTGCAGCACCAATACCTGCCCGGAACAGGCTGCGCCCGCGCCTATGCCTATCGTCGGAATCGCCAGCGCCTTGGTGGCTTCTTCCGCCAGCTCAGTTGGCACCGCCTCCAGCACCAGCATGCCGGCGCCCGCCTGTTGCAGCGCCAGAGCGTCTTGCCGCAATTGCTCTGCGGCGTCGGACTCCCTGCCCTGCACGCGATAACCTCCCAACTGGTGCACCGACTGCGGGGTCAGCCCGATGTGGGCGCATACCGGAATGCCTCGCTCAGTCAGGAATCGCACCGTCTCGACCATAGCCGCGCCGCCTTCCAGCTTGACCATCTGCGCGCCCGCCGCCATCAGTTGCACGGCATGAGCAAAGGTTTCCTGCGGGCTGACCTGAGACGTGCCGAACGGCATGTCGGCGACGACGAATGCTTGCTTCGCACCGCGCGCCACGCATTCGGTGTGGTAGACCATGTCGCGCAACGTAACCGGCAGCGTGGTCTCGCGTCCCTGCAACACCATGCCGAGAGAATCCCCAACCAGCAGCACGTCCACGCCCTGCGATTCGAGCAACACGGCGAAGCTGAAGTCGTAACAGGTCAGCACGGCAATTTTCTCGCCCTTGCCGCGCATCGTTTGCAATGCAGTTAACGTGGTTCGCATCCCCCCCCCTTATTCAACTTTTCCCCTGCTTAAAAATTCGCGCGATCCGCGCATCTCGGCGATGCGCCGCAATAGCATATTGAAGTCCTCGTCGCCGTCGACGAAATTCAGATGTTCGCTGTTCACCATCAGCACCGGCGCCGCGTCGTAATGATAGAAGAAATCGCTGTAGCTTTGCGTCAGGCGCAGCAAGTAGGCCTCGGAGATCGTCTGCTCGTAGCTCTTGGCACGGCGGCGCACCCGCTCCACCAGCGTCTGCGGCTCGGCCTGCAGATAGATCACCAGATCCGGTGCGGGCGCCTGCAGCTGCAGCGTGCGGTATATCTGCTGATACAGCGCGAACTCCTCATCGCTCAGGTTCAACCGCGCGAACAGCATATCCTTGTCGAGCAGGTAATCGGACACCGTGCTGACCTGGAACAGATCCATCTGCGCCAGTTCGCGCACCTCGTCACCGCGCTGGAACAGGAAGAACAGCTGCGTCGCCAGCGCATGACGCACCGGATCCTGGTAAAACTTCGCGAGGAAAGGATTCTCGTCCGGCTTCTCCAGCAGTGTCGAAGCCCCCAGATGCTGTGCGAGCCGGCGCGCGAGGCTGGTCTTGCCCACACCTATCGGCCCCTCGACGACCACGTAACGATACTTAGCCAGCGACATCCTGCATCCGTTCCAGCGACTGATCGGCACATCCATCCAGCGCCTGCTCCGCACTCCCGACACCCGGTATCACGCAGCCCGGCGCAAGTTCCAGCAGCGGTTGCAGCACGAAGGCGCGCAAGTGCATCTGCGGATGCGGAACGGTCAGGCCATGCTCGTGCAACCGCAGGTCGTCGTACAGCAACACATCAAGATCCAGCGTGCGCGGCGCATTGCGGAAGGTGCGTTCACGGCCATGGCAATGCTCGATATTCAACAGGGATGTCAGCAAGTCGTGCGGCGTCAGTGTCGTTTCAAGCTGAGCGACCGCATTGACGAAATCAGGCTGATCCAGGTATCCCACCGGTGCACTGCGATACAGCGACGAGCGCGCAACCAGCCTTGTGCCCGGCAAGCCATCCAGATCGGCGAAGGCGCGCTGCAATTGGCTGCTTGGGTCTTCCAGATTGCTGCCCAGCCCGACGAAGGCGGTATGCAGCATCAAGCTGCCGACTCGCTCGTTGCCGCCGACTTCTTGCGCGGCTTGCGGCGACGACGTTTCTTGTCGCCCGCGCCTTCCGGCTGCAACATCTCGTCGCGGCGCTCGGCGCTGGCTTCCTGGAATTCGTCCCACCACAACCCCAGCTCCTGATCCACTTCACCGCTGGCACAGCGCAGCAGCAGGAAGTCGAAACCGGCGCGGAAGCGCGGTTGTTCCAGCAGACGGAACGGCCGTTGACCGGAACGCTGATCGAAGCGTATCTGCAACAGCCAGATTTCCTTCATTACCGCATCGTGGCGATGCGGTATCGCGAGCTGCGCGCGCTGTTTCGCCAGCACCTCATCCATCGCCGCGTGCATCGCGGGAATCGGGCGTTCGCCCTGCTGCTGAAGCAGATGCCACGCAGCCAGCACCTCGTGCCACAACAATGCCGCGAACAGGAACGCAGGGGAGACCGGCTTTTCCTGGCCTAGCCGCTCGTCGGTGTTGCGCAATGCCAGCATCACGAACTTCTCGCCCACCGGCTGCTCGAGGATCACATCCAGCAGCGGCAGCAAGCCGTGATGCAGATGCATCTTGCGCAAATGCTGGATGCACTCGACCGAGTGGCCGGACAGCAGCATCTTCAACACCTCGTCGAGCAAACGCGCCTCCGGCACGTTATCGAGCAGATCCTTCATCTTGGCGATGGGTGCTGCAGTCGCCGCATCCAGCTTGATACCCAGTTTGGCCGACAGACGCACCGCACGCAGCATGCGCACCGGGTCTTCGCGATAGCGCGTCGCCGGGTCGCCTATCATGCGCAGCAACTGGTTGCGCGTGTCGTCGTAGCCGCGGTGATAGTCGTATATTTCCTGCGTGGTCGGATCGTAGAACAGCGCATTCGCGGTGAAGTCGCGTCGCGCCGCATCCTGCTCCTGATCGCCGAACTGATTGTCGCGCAACAGCCTGCCATGCTCGTCGGTCTCGGCATCCTCGGCCTCGATCATGCTGCGGAAGGTGGAGACTTCGACCACCTCCTCGCCAAACATCACATGCACCAGGCGGAAGCGCCGCCCGATAATGCGCGAGCGGCGGAACACGCGCTTGACTTCCTCCGGCGTGGCATCGGTCGCGACATCGAAATCCTTGGGGACGCGATCCAGCAACAGGTCGCGCACCGCGCCGCCAACGACGAAAGCCTGAAAGCCGGCGGCCTGCAGCCCGTCAGTCACCTTCTTCGCACCGAAGCTGATCTGTTCACGCGGTACGCCGTGCAGCTCGAAAGGAATTACTTGCGCATTGCCCACCGATTTTACCTTGACCGATTTGCTGAATACGCGTTTGAGAAATTTTTTGATCATGCGTTATTGATTTGGATATCGCGCGACTCGGGCGCAAAATGGAATGCAGATTATACACGCCATCGATTTTTCGCCCTCCAATGAAAAAGCGCGCCTTGCGGCGCGCTTTTCGGGAAGCACAAGCATCTCACCCCTTCAGGCAGGAACTCATGAAAGTCTTGCGCTCCTCACCCTTCAGCCCTTTACCTTTGGCATCGGCATTGCATGCCTTCATCCTGTCCTGCTGCGTGGATGCAGCCGACCCTGCTGGCGCAGCCGCTGTTGCTGGCGCAGCCGGTGTTGCCGCGGCCGCCGCACCATTCGCCTTCAGCGCATAGTCTTTGGACAAGCATTTCTTCATGAAGGCCTTGCGTTCATCCCCCTTCATCCCACCGTCCTTCGCCTCCTTATTGCAGCCTTTCATCTTTTCCTGCTGATCTCCGGCAAAGGCCGGAGACGAAACAACAAAAGCGAACCCCAAACCAACCAGCGCAATCAATTTTTTCATGGAAACCTCCTTGAGTTAATGTTGACGGCAATACACGGGGACGAACAAGCCGACGGAACGGCCACCCCGCAGCACACCGTAACCATCTAGCCCACCCCAGTCAATAGACCGAAATACATAGATAATTCGGCCTATCCTTCAACCATAAACCAGACCGAATCCAGAGAAACGGCATGCGATCGCCGCACGCCACAAAAAACCAAAAAACTCTTGTATTCCAATGAGTTCAAGGCGTATATTGTAGGCAAATGAAGTGAGCGGCGGGAGATGCAAATCATGGCTGTTACCTCGACATCAGGAGCACAAGCAGTCACGCAATCGGCGTGGAAATCGCTTCAATTGCAACAGGCAAAGCAGTTTGCCGAGCGTGCTGCACAGAATGCGCGTACGCTGCAATCGAAAGCGAGCAATGCTCAGAACCAAGCTGATCGCGCGCAGGAGACTGCCCGGACGATGAAGGTAGATGCGAATGAGGCTCAGAGCGTTGCCGTACAGGCTGATCGTGGTGTAAGTGCGACGGAGTCGTCCAGTCAGATCGGACCACAAATTATCAAAGAGGTTACCCAGGCTGCACAGGCTCAAGTAACTGCGACACCGGTTCAAACGCAAACCGCGCCCACGACAAATACTCAGGGTGAAACAATCGGCACAGTAATTAATGTGACCGCTTGATTTTTAATACAGCGACAGGAGGTTGATCATGGCCATCGATTCAGTGAGTTCAGCGGGCAACCAGCCCATACAGCAACCCAGCGAAACCAGAGTTGCTACCGATGCGAAGAAAGCAGCCGATCAGGCCGCCCAAACGGAAAAGGTTGCTGCACAGCGCCAAGCCGAAAAGGCTCAACAAGAGCAACAGGCACAGCAGGCTCGACAGAGTGAGCCGCCCAAGCCTGTCGTAAACACGCAAGGACAGGTGACAGGCCAGTTGCTCAATGAAGTTGCCTGACAATCTGTCAGGTTAGGCAAACAAACAGGGCGGTTAATCCGCCCTGTTTCATTTCCAGCACTCACAATAAACGACAACACCGGACAAGGTCATTGCAATCCGGTTACCCATCTGGCGTAAAGCCGCCCCGCCGCTTCATGCAACTGCGGCAATTCGTCCGCCGCTCGCCGCCGCATCTCGGCCACCGGCTGCACCGCCGGGCTGGCGCTGGCCGAGAGCACCTCGTCCGCACCTACGTCGCACCAGGACACTATCATGTCGGCGGTCATTTCGACATGGCATTGCAGCGCAAGGTGTTTACCGGTGGCCCAAGCCTGATTGGAGCAGTGCGCACTGGACAGCAAATGCGTCGCTCCCTGCGGCAGAGTGAAAGTTTCTCCGTGCCAGTGGAACGCGTTGAAATGTTTCGTCTCGCCAAACCATGCGCGCGCAACATCGTTGTCGGCCACCGCGACCTCGCCCCAGCCGATTTCCTTCACCGGGTTGCGCGACACCTTGCCGCCCAGCGCCTTCGACATCAACTGCCCGCCGAGACAATGGCCCAGCACCGGAATATCGCGCGCCACTGCGTCGCGGATCAGCGCCTCGACCTGCGTTATCCACGGCAGGTCGTCGTTGACGCTCATCGGCCCCCCCATGAATACCAGCCCGGAGCAGGCTTCGACGGATTGAGGTACGGAATCACCCGCGTCGATGGCGATTAACTGCCAGGGAATACGGCGCGCGTCGAGAAACTCGGCGAGATAGCCGGGGCCTTCGGTGGGAGCGTGACGGAAGATGGCGACGGGTTTCATTTCAAAATTAAGTGCTGAGGGATGAGTGCGGAGTCCTCAGCACTCCGCACTCGAACCTCACTCCTGGGTTTTATCGCGTTCGATCAGCGCATAGGCCGAATGATTGTGAATCGATTCGAAATTCTCGGATTCCACAATATAGGCATCGATGCGCTTGTCGGCATTCAATGCGGCGGCGACGTCGCGCACCATGTCCTCGACGAACTTCGGGTTGTCGTACGCGCGTTCGGTGACGAACTTCTCGTCGGGGCGTTTCAGCAGGCCGAACAATTCGCAGGATGCTTGCTCTTCGGCGATGCGGATCACGTCCTCGACCCAGACGAACTCATTGGTGCGTAGCGTCAACGTGACATGCGAACGCTGGTTGTGTGCTCCGCGGTCGGATATCTTCTTCGAGCAGGGGCACAGGCTGGTGACCGGCACGACGACTTTCATCGTGACGCTCGCATGGCCGTCGACAACCTCGCCGATGAAGGTCACATCGTAATCCAGCAGGCTCTGCACACCGGACACCGGCGCGGTCTTGTTGACGAAATACGGGAAGTTCATCTCGATGTAGCCGGACTGCGCCTCCAGCCTGACCACCATGTCGCGCAGGATGGCCTCGAACGATTCCACCGAAATCTCGCGCTCGTGTTCGTTGAGGATCTCGACGAAGCGCGACATGTGCGTGCCCTTGAAGTTGTGCGGCAGGTGCACGTACATGTTGAACGTCGCGACGGTGTGCTGCACGCCGACGCTCTTGTCCTTTACCTTGATCGGATGGCGGATGCCCTTGATGCCGACCTTGTTGATCGCCAGATGGCGAATATCGGCCGAGCTTTGCACGTCCGGAATGGAATGTTTCTGGGCACTCATGACTATCTTTCTCGAATACGCTATAGAGGGATTATAACCAATCCCGACAAGATCACTCGGCCAACCTGTTCCGGATCGCAACGACAATTCCGTCCGCATCCAGGCCGCAGTCGGCCAGCATCTGCATATGTTCGCCCTGCTCGATGAAGCTGTCCGGCAGGCCGAGTTGCAGCAAGGACACGGCGATGCCTTGTTGTAGCAGGCATTCGGCCACCGCGCTGCCCGCACCGCCCTGCACCACATTCTCTTCCACCGTGACCAGTAACTCGTGTTCATGCGCCAACTGCCGCACCAGTTCCGCATCCAGCGGCTTAACGAAGCGCATGTTGGCGACGCTCGCATCCAGTTGTTCGCCCGCCGCCAGCGCGGGTGCCAGCATCGAGCCGAACGAGAGGATCGCCACGCGCTTGCCGCTGCGACGCAACTCGCCACGGCCCAAGGGCAAGGCTTGCATCTTCTGCTCGACCGCGACGCCCGGCCCGCGACCGCGCGGATAGCGCACCGCGCTCGGCGTATTCAACTGGAAAGCGGTGAACAGCATCCGGCGGCATTCGTTCTCGTCCGCCGGGGCCATCACCGTCATATTCGGAATGCAGCGCAGATAGGACAGATCGAAGCTGCCCGCATGGGTCGCGCCGTCCGCACCGACCAGTCCGCCGCGGTCTATCGCCAGCACCACCGGCAGGTTCTGGATCGCGATGTCGTGGATCAGTTGATCGTAAGCGCGCTGCAGGAACGTCGAATAGATCGCCACCACCGGCTTGTAACCGTCGCAAGCAAGTCCCGCAGCGAAGGTCAGCGCATGCTGCTCGGCGATGCCGACATCGAAATAGCGTTGAGGGAATTTCTGCGCGAACTCGACCATGCCGGAGCCTTCGCACATCGCCGGCGTAATGCCGACTACTCGCTCGTCCTGTGCCGCCATGTCGCACAACCACTCACCGAACACCTCGGTGTAAGTGGGCTTGCTAGCCTGCTGCGGCGCGATGCCGCTGACCGGATCGAACTTCGAGACGCCGTGATACAGCGTGCAGTCTTCCTCGGCATGGGCGTAGCCCTTGCCCTTTTGCGTGACGATATGCAGGAACTGCGGGCCTTCGAGCTGGCGGATGTTGCTCAGCGTGTCCATCAATACATCGAGATCGTGTCCATCGATCGGGCCGATGTAATTGAAACCGAATTCCTCGAACAGCGTGCCCGGCGTGACCATGCCCTTGACGTGTTCCTCCGCGCGCTTGGCGAATTCCAGCACCGGCGGCATGCCCTTGAGCATCTTCTCGCTGCCGCGCCGCATCGCCGCGTAGAAGCGGCCCGACATCAGCTTCGCCAGATAGTTGTTCAACGCGCCGACCGGGCGCGAGATGGACATGTCGTTGTCGTTCAGTATCACCAGCAGATTGGCGTCCATCGCCCCGGCATTGTTCAATGCCTCGAACGCCATGCCGCCGGTCATCGCGCCGTCGCCGATGATCGCGACCGCACGCCGCGCGGAACCCTGCATCCGCGCCGCAACCGCCATGCCCAGCGCCGCGGAAATCGAGGTGCTGGAATGGCCGGTGCCGAAGGTGTCGTAGGGACTCTCCTCGCGTTTGGGGAATCCGGCGATACCGCCCGCCATGCGCAAGCGGCCCATCGCCTCGCGCCGCCCGGTCAGTATCTTGTGCGCATAGGTCTGGTGGCCGACGTCCCACACCAGCCTGTCATCCGGCGTATTGAAAATGTAATGCAGCGCGATGGTCAGTTCGACCGTGCCCAGATTGGAAGAAAGATGACCGCCGGTCTTGCTGACCGACTCGACCAGGAAGGCGCGCAATTCTTCCGCCAGCTGCGGCAATTGTGCGCGATCCAGTTTGCGCAAATCGTCCGGGGACTCTATGGAATTCAGCAACGCGGGCATCAGAACTTTCTCAACACAATGAAATCGGCCAGTTCGCGCAGGCGCAACGCCCCATCGCCGAATCCGTCCAGCGCATCCAGCGCATCCAGCGCCTCGCGGTGCAGCCGCTGCGCCATATCGCGCGCGACCTCCAACCCGAGCAGGCTGACGTAGGTCGGCTTGTCGTTGTCCGCATCCTTGCCGGCGGTCTTGCCCAGCGTCGCGGTATCCGCCTCGCAGTCGAGCACGTCGTCGACGACCTGGAACGCGAGACCGATCAGCTTGCCGAAATGATCCAGCTTGGCGATTTGCTCCGCACTCAAACCGGGGCCGCGATTTTCTTTCGAACCACACTGGGCGCCCAGCAGGATAGCCGCGCGTATCAGCGCGCCAGTTTTGTGGATATGCATGAATTCGAGTTCCGGCAGCGTCAGCGCCTTGCCGACGCTGGCGAGGTCTATCGCCTGACCACCCGCCATGCCGCGCGAACCGGAGGCCGCCGCGAGCAGCCTGACCATCTCCAGCTGGCGCGTCGCGTCGTCGGCGAGGCGGTGTTCCGCGAGCAACTGGAACGCCAGCGTCTGCAAGGCGTCGCCGACCAGCAGCGCAGTCGCCTCGTCGTATTGCACATGGCAGGTCGGCTTGCCGCGGCGCAGCACGTCGTCGTCCATGCAGGGCATGTCGTCATGCACCAGCGAATAGGCGTGGATCAGTTCGACCGCAGCCCCGGCGATTTCGACCCGCTCCGCATCCGCGCCTGCCAGTTCACCCGCGGCGAACGCCAGCAGCGGACGCACGCGCTTGCCGCCGTCCAGCACCGAGTAGCGCATCGCCTCATGCAGACGCTGCGGCGCGACGACGGCGCTCGGCAGCAGGCCGCGCAGCACGTCTTCGAAACGGGATTGCCGGGCCGCGACCCAGCCTTGAAAATCGATATGCATTGTCAGTTCGCTCCGGTCTCGCCGCCAGCGGCGAAATCCTTCAGTACGCCCTCTTCCAGCACGCGCACCTGCTGCTGGGCATCCTCCAGCCTGGTGCGGCAGAAAGCCAGCAACTCCGCGCCACGCTGATAGGCCGCGAGAGAATGTTCCAGCGACAACTTGCCCGCCTCCATGTCGGCGACAATCTGTTCGAGCTCGGCCATTGCCGCCTCGAAACCCGGTGTTTTCTGCGATTTACCCGCCATCATTCATCCCCGCCAGCGAAAGGAAGGCATTTTACCCAACGCTGCCGGGCTGGGCCAATTTTTGTGCGCTGCGTCGCAGGAATCACATCGATAGCGAGGCAAAGTAAGTCATCGCCCCGCGTCCGTGGCAAAATGGCGACCTATAAGGCATTCGTGAGCACGGGAACAACGGCTCGCGCTGCTTTGCAAACGGCAGCAACAACACCATGGAAAAACCTGAAAAGCTGGGCAAGTATCAGATCACGAGAGAACTCGGTCGCGGAGCGATGGGCGTTGTCTACGAGGCCTTCGACCCGCTGATCGAGCGCACCGTCGCCATCAAGACCATCCTGAAGTCGTCGGTCGACAAGTCGGAAAGCGAGGAAGCCTTCAGCCGCTTCCGTCGCGAGGCCCGCGCCGCCGGCCGCCTGTCGCACCCCAAGATCGTCGCCATCTACGAATACGGCGAAGACGACGACATGGCATTCATCGTGATGGAGCTGATCCGCGGCAAGGAGCTGAAGGATTACTTCGATCGTGAGGACAGTTTCAGCCTCCATGACGGCGTCCGCATCGTGATGCAGATCCTCGATGCGCTCGATTATTCGCATACGCACGGCGTCGTGCATCGCGACATCAAGCCGGCCAACATCCTGATCACCCGCGACGGCAAGATCAAGATCGCGGACTTCGGCATCGCCAAGATAGACTCGTCGCTGCTCACCCAGGCCGGCGCGGTAATGGGAACGCCGACCTATATGCCGCCGGAGCAATTCATGGGGGCCGAGGTCGACCAGCGCGCGGACATCTACTCGACCGGCGTCATCCTGTACCAGTTCCTGACCGGATTGCGCCCGTTCACCGGCGGCGTGATCTCGGTGATGCACCAGGTGATCAATCAGGAGCCTGCTCCGCCGTCGCACATCAACCCCAACGTTCCGGTGGAGCTGGACGAGGTAGTGAAGAAGGCGATGGCCAAAAAGCCGGAGGACCGCTACCAGACCGTGGCCGAATTCATGACCGCGCTCAAGCTGGCCAGCCATACATTGCCCGCCTCCCAGGCGACCGGCAACGACAAGCCCAAGGCCGCGCTCAATCAGGCGTACGGCCCCGAAGGCACGGTCAGGCTGCCGGATCGCACCATCACGACCGAGGTCCGCAGGAAACACGACATCGAGTCCTGGCAACGCATCACCAACAGCCGCGATCCGGCGGACTTCCAGCGTTATCTGGAAGAGTACCCCGACGGGGAATTCACCGAGCTGGCACGGCGACGCCACGCATCCCTGACCGAAGCGGCCGCACAAGCCCTGCGCCAGCAGGAGGAGCGGATACGCGCGGAAAAGGAAGCACGCACCCGCAGAAAGACGGAACAGCAGGCCGCAGCCGAAAGAGCGCAGGCAGCAGCCCGGACTCAGGCAGAAACCGAAGCCAGACGCCAGCAGGAGGCTGCGGAGAAGGAACGCTGGGCACGCAAGATTGCGGAAATCAAGGACGATGCCGAAAAGGCCAAGGCCATCGAAGCCGCCCGGCGCGAACAGGAAGCGTCAGAACATGCGTTGCGGGCACAGGACCTGTCGGCCTCGTTATCCAAACGCAACCACCAGTTTGTGGAAGTTCTCTCCAGGCGCGAGGCCGCCGTCGATGCCGAACGCAGGATGCTGAAGGAACAAAAGAAAAAACTGGAAGAAGAAGTGCAGCGCAAGCAACAGGCGAAGCAGAAACTGCTATCCAGAAAAGAAGCGGTGGAAACGCAAATGAACACCGCGGCCGAAGAAAAACATCAACAGGAAGCCGAACTGGCGAAACGAAACAAGGAACTGGAAGAAGCCAGGCTGCGCATCGAAGCATCCGAACGACGCAGAAAAGAGGCCGAAGAGCGCGCCGCACTGGCACACAAACGAACTCGCCGCATGATACTCACTACAGCCGTGGTGCTGGCTGCGCTGGCGCTGGGCGGGTTGATCCTGTTTTTCTCGTAACGCCCGCTCATCGACGGCGCAAGGCTCAGTTCTGACAGAAGAACTCGATCACCTCGGTGGGATCTTTCATGTAGGGATGTCCGAGACTGATGCTGCCACTCTCTCGCAGCACGAACTCTTCACGGCGCAACTGGGTTTCGGCCTCGCCCTTGACGATCACATAACTCCCATTGGAACTGACATCCACGAAAACGAATTTATCGCGGCGGAGCTCGATCTTTGCATGCATCCGCGACGCGCGGCGATCCTGGATCACGATATCGGCATGCTCGTCGCGCCCTATCGTAATCGAGGGACGCGCCGCATCGACGACAAAGGTCTCGCCCTGATGGATCAGCTTCAACGCAGGTTCGGCATCCCGGGGGGGAAGAGTATTACCAACCATCATGGTCATATCTTCGCTCTCCTGCCAGATCACCTCGCGCACCTCGATGTCATCGGCCTTGCCCTTGATAGCCAGAGTGCTGAGCGTGCGGGTGCTGGCACGCACGATGGGCGGAAGCTGCGACACCGTCGAACCGGTGGTGATGATCTGCTGCGCCTTGGCGATCTCCGCCATGCGCGCCGCGACATTGACGGTATCGCCGAACACATCGCCGGCGCTCTCCAGCACCGGGCCGAAATGCAGGCCGATGCGTATCGCCACGCGCACATCGTCGACCGGCTTGCGCGAACTGATGACAAGCTGCATCTCGCAGGCGGCCTGCACCGCAGTCATCGCATCGGGGAAGACCGCCATGATCTCGTCGCCGATGGTCTTGACCACCCGTCCGGAATGCGCCGTCGTCAGTTTGCGCAGAATATCGAGGCAGGCGTTGATCGCGGCGAACGCACGCGCATCGCCCAGCACTTCGTATAGACGCGTGCTGCCGCTCACATCGGCGAAGAGCACCGTTTTTTCCTGAGCAGCATCGACTGGAGTTGTATCGTTCACGCTGGTCGTTCCAAATGAATCAAGGCCGCCATTATAAGGGCTGGCGCGTCCCGGCTGCATGCCACATCGGCAAATGCCCACCCCGGCAGGCGGCAGTTGCGTCATAATTCCGGCCGATTTCCCGGTCAGCGGGCCTATATTCGATAACCGCACAGCGAACCATGTCGACACTCATCAATCTCCCTCTGCACATCTACATATTCGCAGCCCTGCTCGGACTACTGTTTTTGTCGTTCCTGTTTTTCTTCCTGATACCGTCGTTTTTCGTCTCCCGGCAATTGTCGCGCACGAACGGCAAACTCAAGAAACTGAACGGAAAGCCGGACGGCTCGCTCGACCAGATCTTCCGCGAATCCGACACCCTCGAACATCTGTGGCAGGAATATGCGGACACGTTGCATAAACAGAGCGCAGAAGGACAAGCGCAAGCGACGCGCTTCCGCTCCACCGTGCCCGCCGGCATGGTATTCCGTCCGGACATTCTGGTGGACATCCCGCTGCGCGCCGATTTCTTCAAACACCTGCCGGGACTGTTTACCGGCATAGGCATCATCGGCACCTTCTACGGCCTGCTGCTCGGTTTGCAGTCGTTCTCCGTTTCCGAAAACCCGGTGATCGTCCGCGCCAGTCTGAGCCAATTGCTGAACGGCGTATCCGAAGCCTTCCTCGTTTCCGCCGCGGCGATCACGCTGGCGATGGCCATCACCTTCATCGAGAAACTGCGGATCACCCGCCTGAATGCAAAGGTCGAGACTCTGGTGCAACTGCTGGATGGCCTGTTCGTGAGTGGTGCGGGCGAAGAGTATCTGGCGCGACTGGTCAGGGCCTCGGAAACCTCCTCCGCACAGACCGCCGGACTGCTCAAGGGCGAGCTCAAGCAGATACTCACCGAGCTGACCGAACGGCAGATCGCCGCAGCCAACGCCGGCACGCAAGCCTTGGGCGACCGCATCGCGGCCAGCATCGAGGAAACCATGAAAGCGCCGCTGATGGAAATGGCCAATGCGCTGAAGAACACCAGCAACTCGCAGGAGTCTGCGGTGCAGACCATGCTGACCAGCGTGCTGGAAAACTTCAGTCGCCAGATGAAGGAGCTGTTCGGCGGACAAATCACCGGCATCAACAGCCTGCAGCAGCAGACGATAGACGCGCTGCAGTCGGCGGTCGCGACGCTGGAGCGCATGGCGGCGGACGTCGGCGCGGAAGGACAGCGCAGCACCTCGGCGATGGCCGAACAACTGGCAGAATCCATCGCCGCGGCGGAATCCAGGCAACGCATCATGAACGAGCAACTCGGCGAATTCGTCGAACAGATGCGCCAGATCGGCACGCAATCGCAGAACGAGGCGCAGGAAAAACTGCAAAGCACGCTGACAGAACTGTCCGAACGCATGAGCAAAGTGATCGATGGCCTGAGCACTCAGGTGCGCTCCGCGACCGAAGTCAGCATGAAGCAACAGCAGAGCCTGTCGGCGCAGAGCGAAAATATCGTAGGCAAATTCGGCGAACAGGCTGCCGCAATGGTCGACGGCATGAACCGCGCCGTCGGCGAGATGAAGGCCGCCGTCATGGCGATGCGCAACACCACCGGCGATGCCATGTCTAAGCTGAACAACGGTGCGGACACGCTCTATCTGGCGGCCAAGGATTTCGCCAAGGCCGGCCAGAGCGTCACCGCGACGCTGGACAAATCGACCGCGTTGGCCACCCAGCTGACCCAGGCCGCAGGCTCGGTATCTTCAGCCACCAAGGGCTTGAGCGGCATGCTGGCCGACTACAACGCCGCGCGCGATTCGATGATAGCCATGGTGGGCTCGCTGCAATTACTGGTCGAACAGGTGCAGCGCGATGCCTCGATGTCGGGCAACGTCCTCGCCAGGATAGAAGCCGCCACGGAAAAACTGGTCAGCGCACAAAAAGAGGCGGAGAGCTACCTGACAAAAGTTTCCGAAGTAATCGGCACCGCACACGAATCCTTCAGCGAAGGCATGATCAAGGCTGTCGGTGAAGCCAACCGCGAATTCCACCAGGCCTTGTCCGATTCCGTGAAGCTGCTGCGTGAAGGCATTCAGGAGCTGGAAAGCACTCTGGATGCAGCCACCAGCCTGTAAGGGTTCACCATGTTCAGCAAATATCTGATACAGGGCAACCGCAACAAGGACGATGGCGAAAAACCATTCTGGATTTCGTTCGCCGACCTGATGACGGCGCTAATGGTGATGTTCCTGCTGGTGATGAGCGTCGCACTGCTGGCGGTGACCAACGAAGTCTCGGCGACCGATCAGGCGAAGGCGCAACGCGAAAAGGAAATCGACGAACTGCTGAACAAGATCGAGAAAGCCGCCGAACGCTATCCGGGCATTTCCATCGACAAGAATCGCAACGTGATCGACTTCGGCGACCGCGCCCATTTCGACACCGGCAGCTCCAATCTGTCCGCCGAAAAAGCCCAGTATCTGAGCCAGTTCGTCTCCGAGATCCTGATCATCTCGCGCGAGCAACTCGGCCAGAAGTGGATCAAGCGCATCGTCGCCGAAGGTTACGCAGACCAGCGCGGCGACTACCTGCTGAACCTGAACCTCAGCCTGCAACGCAGCCAGCGCGTGCTGTGCGTGCTGCTCGCCCCCTCCGCGTCCCAGCAACACACCCTGGGCCCGGAAGAACGCGAACAGGTGCGCGACCTGTTCCTGGTCGGCGGCTACTCGTTCAACTCGGCCAAGGCTTCGCTGGAAGAAAGCCGCCGCATCGAACTGCGCATGGAATTCTTCCAGCTGGACGAAGCCCGCCCCGCGCTGAACGAAATCCCGCGCGGAAACTTCGGTGTCTGCCGGATATAAACGCATGGATGTGCTGAAGCGACTGCAACGCACTCTGACCAACCTCAACCGGGTCGTGCTGGCCAAGCTGCGCCCCGGCGATGCGGTGCAGATGCTCAACGAGCGCGCCAAGCTGGAAGAATGGATAGGCGGCACCTCGCAGATCGAGGACTCCAGGTCCGGCACGATAGAAGAAGCGCTGGGCGCCTATCGGGAGAACAACTACCTCAAGGGCCTGCGCCAGATCCGGCTGGTCTGCTATGGCTGCACGCAGACGCTGGGCGTCGGCTACCGCCTGATAGACAACCGCGAGCCATTCGAACAACTGCTGCTTTACGCCGAGAGATACGGCAACCGCCCGGCCTCGTTGCGCAAACTCTATCGCGGCCTGCTGAACTGCTACTTCGCCTATGACCCCTATGCGCCGAACGCCACGCCTTCCGGGCGCAGCAACTGGGAGAAGCTACGGGAATTTCTGAGCAAACATCTCGATCCGCTCCAGACGCGCGGATACGCGCCGGACTGGATCGCCGCACTGAACCAGCACCCGAACCTGCTGGGCGCGGATCCCTGCCGCCCCTACGAGCAACTGGTGTTCGAGGGAGACTGGTCGGCGTTCGACAAACTGCGCGAACGACTGGAGATCGGCGCTGATTCCTGGCTGGTGCGACAGATGGTCATGAGCCCGATCAAGACCGCCGCAGGCATGGACGATGCCGAGTTCAAGGAACATCTCGACAGCATCCTGCTGTTGCTGCACAACTACCGTCTATATGCCGACTCCGGCCTGACCATTCTGCTGGACCGTTACGCGCAATGCCGCAACCGTAAGGTCTGTGCTTCGCTCAGAGATTTCGCCATCGCACGCTGGGGCAACCCGTGGCTACCGGAAAACAGCCACCAATGGCAATGCACCCCGGCAGCCCGGGATATGCTGGCATACTGGCTTAAACGCCACCTGATGTCGGGATTTTTCAACCGGCTATGCAACGACGACAAGAAACTTGCGCGGCGTCTGAACTTCTGGAAGCTCTACAGCGAAAACCTGACCGGCATGTACTTTGCGCTGGGCCGGGACGCCTTCGATACCGACGACATGGAAGCTTACAAATTCCGCCGGGCCGCGAAAGGACTGATCACCAGACTGAGCGAAGACCGGCATGACGTTCATGCCTGCATTATGCAATTCGAGCATCACCACGTAGTGGAATTCAATCGCGAGAACAATGTGGCTTACCTCTACGACCTGAAGCACGGTACTCCGCACTTCTACCTGAGCAAAGGCTGGGCCGAGATCGGCGCACTCAGCGCGTCCAGCGTCAGCCAGGGAGTAGACGTCTCGCGCCAATCCAAACCGCTGCGCCATCAGGACACGCCGCAACTCAGCTGGGAAGGTCGCTTCGCGCAGGAACTCGGAGCGACCGACAATGCGATCAAGGCGTTCTGCCGCAACTACCGATGCCGCCACACCGACGACCAGGACGGACGCGAATGGATACGTCCCGAAAATCTCGCAAAATATGGCCCCGAGGTCTGGTCGATATTGACCGGCTGGGGCTTCAAGCTATCGAACGAAGAGAATGGTTATTTCCGTCTGAACAGTCTGAACATCTCACTGTGATTGCAGGCCACCCGGATGCGTCCTGTCTTAACCTCTTCACCTTGCACGCAGACCGCCCCTAGAGCGATTCTGCCCGATACTTCCGATAAAACCCGAGCACCCTCGGCACGTATTTAACTGTCTCGCGATACGGCGGAATCTGGTTGCCATATTTTGCAACCGCGGTCTCGCCAGCGTTATAGGCGGCCAATGCCAAGCTGACATCGTTGTTGTACGCGGTCAGCAGGTAGCGAAGGTATCTGGCTCCGCCGTGCAGGTTCTGCACCGGATCGAACGGATCGGCCACACCGTAGTGCCGGGTAATAACCGGCATAAGCTGCATCAAACCCGCCGCCCCCTTCCTCGAAACGGCATCCGGCCTGTAACGCGATTCCACCGAGATCACGGCATGCAGCAATGCACTCTCCAGACCATAGGTTCTGGCGACCGCCTCGACAACCTTATCGTAATCGACCTTCCTGGCAATAGACAAAGGCGGATTGCCTGCTGCAACGGCGCGTTCGACCGTTGCCGGAATCAGGATTGCGTAGCGATCGTCCGCAGGCACATTACTTAAATTCACCGTGCCATCGTTTGCCGTATAGGCATAGATGTTTGCCACTGCCGGATGCAACACGCAGAGTCCAAACGACAGGACGGCAGTAACTACCGACAATATCCGGATACTTCCCAATGGCTGCATGGCTCCTCCCGTGCGGATGACTACTTTCCGTTGCTGCATTTCGCAGGTTAAGCATGATCTTTTTTCATCTCAATACAGTAAACACCGTAAATCCGGGATTGGAAATTCATGAAATGTGCGGCAAAGTGATTCCACCTCGCCAACTGAAAACAACGGGATCGAAATGTTCAAACTATTACGTTTCTATTCGGTCATCAGCTTCATTATCATTTTCCTCACAGCTGCGCTCCTGACCCTGTTTTACCGGCAGGTGACCATGCCGTGGATCGAGCATCTGGCGAAAACCAATAATCTCGCCGTAGCACAAACTGCGTTGAATTTCGTCGGGCCAGAACTTGTGACTTACCTCGACGCCGAGACTAGTGCCAATAAACGCGAAATCGTCTCGCACAAACTGCCTGCCGAACTCGCGGCGCACATACGCAGAGTAATGCGGGACACGACGGTAAGCAGAATTGCAATTTACGACCGCAACGGACAGCCGATATTTTCGACCCATGCCACCCCAGCCGCACCGCCTCATGCCATCAATCCGGGGTTCCTGACTGCCCTCGGCGGTCATATTTCCGGCTCCATGATTTTCCGTGACACATTCGACAGCCTCAAGGGATCGACTGCAACGGACAACCTGATGCAAACCTACACCCCGATCCGCAGCGAACAAACCGGGAGCGTCCTCGGAGTCTTCGAAACCCATACCGACATGAGCCACCTGATAGAAGAAAGCGACAGGCTTATGTTTTCAATTCTGGTGGGCGCAGAAGTCATACTGGCACTGCTATATGCGATATTGTTTCTTGTCGTGCGGCATGCAAGAAACATCATCGCCGCCCAGCAGGAAACCATCAAAGAGAGAACAGCAAGTCTGAAAATCCTGTCCGAAAATCTGTTGCAACGCGAGGAATCCAGCAAGAAAAAAATCGCAACCGACCTGCACGAAGGGCTTGCACAAACACTGAGCGCAATCAAGCTCAACGTCGAGAACACAGAGCTGACCAAGGCCTCCGGTGCAAACGCACAATCGCTGGGGGCCATTGTTCCGGTGCTGCAGAATGCCATTCATGAGGTCCGCGCCATTGCAACCGAACTGCGTCCCTCCAGCCTGGACGACCTTGGTCTGCTGCCAACCATCAACTGGTTCTGCCGGGAGTTCGAACATCGGCACCCGGAGATACGCATCCAGCGGGAAATTTCATTGCCGGAACACAAGATTCCGTCGCAACTGAAAATTGTCATTTATCGCATTATCGAATCTGCCTTCCAGAACATCGCGAAATACTCGAGCACAGACCAAATCCGCTTTGTACTGCATCTGACTGACGACATGATCCACCTGATCATCGGCGACACGCCGGCAATGCAGCCCGCAATAGCAACCATTGCCCGGTTCGCTCCCGGCACCGGTCCGCAACTCCGCTTTGCCGAGATAAAAGAGCGTACATCGTTGTCGGGCGGAGCATTCTCGACCAGCATGAAAAAAGCGGGATGGATCACGCTCCATTCCTCGTGGGCATGCCGGAAGTAGTCCTGCAACCTCTGCTACGTCGCGATCAAGCCCTTCTCTATTGCGTAGGCGGTTAGCGTCGAGGCATTGTGCAGATTAAGCTTCTTCATCAAGTTCGACCGATGCTTTTCGACCGTCTTCACACTCAAGCAGAAATAGTCGGCAATGAACTTGTTCGGATGCCCTTCGGCCACCAGCTTCAGTACTTCGCGCTCGCGGTGAGTCAAGGTATCCCAGGGGCTGGAGGGAGTAGTCGCGTTGTCCGTGCCGAGGTAACCGTTAATGACCTTGGCCGAAATATCGGGACTCAGATAAGTCTTGCCGTTCAGCACACTGCGGATAGCGATGCGCAACTCGTCATGCGACGCATCTTTCAGGATATAGCCGTCGGCCCCTGCCCGCAGACTCTCATGGATATATTCATCCGTTTTGTGCACGGTCAGCACCAGCACATGCGTAGCCGGGAAACGCCGCTTGATATCCACAATGGCCTCGATCCCATTCATGCCGGGCATGGATAGATCGGTCAGCACGAGATGCGGGGACAGCGAGCCTATCATCTGGACCGCATCGCGACCGTTACTCGCCTCCCCGACAATTTCGATCTCCGGATCCTGCGCCAATAATGCTCTGAGACCGGCCCTCAGCAAGGTGTGGTCTTCAACTATCAGTACGCGTTTTTTTTCGAACATTTGAACCTCCATTGCATTGCTTGGTGAAACATCATTACCTCTGCGCCGATCCTGCCGGACGCTGCCCTGGAACATGCATGAACACCCAATCCGCATATTTCGTCTTGCCCTTGAAGTTCTGGTCGGCGATGCTGAAATTGCCTTTCTTTATCGGCTCGTCCTCAGACAGACTATGCACGCCATAAATTTCTCCGTCGGGTCCTTTGATCACCCCCCACTTCTCGCTGCCGCTGACAGGATCCCGATATATCTTGCGCAGATAGCGCTGCGTCGACGGATAACGCGGATCCTTGAGCAAATCTTCCAGATTCGCCGGGTAGCGTTGCCCCTGCCCCGGGGTATGCTCGTAATACCTGTTGATGGCTTGCCGGAACTGGTCGCCGACGAACAGCAACTCCCGCTCCTTCTCGCGCCGCTGTGCCGTGTACCAGACTTCTCCGGTTGCTGCCAACGTCACACCCATGATAGCGATCATGATCACTAGTCCGATATAGGTGAAACCACCTGCCCTGCCTCGCTCCGGGCGCCACTTTCTTCTTCCATTCTGTCCGGGCGCATGCATCACCAATCCTTATATGCGGAACCATCCCGCGCATTTCCGGGCGCGCCGCTTCTGATGTCGAACACACTGCCCTTATCCGGGGAGTCCGGCGGAATAATCAGCCACGCCGTGGAATTGCCGGTGAAGGGATCCGAGGGCAGGCTGCGCAAATATTTTTTGCTGACCAGATCCTCCAGGCTATCGGGGTATCTGTTGTTATCGCCATAAAATTTATCCAGCGCCTCCCGCGTCAACGCAAGATTCTGGTGCAGCACGGCCTCCCTGGATTTCTCCACGCTATGGAAATACCGAGGCGCCGAGATCGTCAGCAATGTCGCGATGATCGCCATGACCACCAGCAGTTCGATCAGGGTAAATCCTTTTTTTGCATACTCGTTCATTCGACCTTGCTCCTTACCAGTTCCTGTAGGGAACGCCATTCAGCCCGATGCCGAAAGACAGGGAATACACATCGAACACATCTTCGCCTTCTTGCGGCTCACCCGCCGCGCTTTCATAACTGCGCTTGCCCCAGGTTTCCTCATCCGGCTGGTCCGGATCCGGGGACATCGGATCCCGCGGAATGCGCCGCAGAAAATAAATCCTGCCTTTACCGTCCGGACTGCCGGCATCGGGCTCGCCGTCCACCAGCACTTTCAATGATGCGGGGTAGCCCGAGCCGATCACCGAATGAATGACGCGCCCTTCTTCCACCGCCTGCTTGTATGCATCCAGCCCGGCACGAATTTCCCGTAACGCCAGATGCAGCTCTTGCTCCTTGTTGCGTTGCACCGCCACTTCGGCCATCGGCAAGGCCACCGTCGCCAGCAAGGCGACGATCGCCACCGAGATGACCAGTTCGATAAGCGTGAATCCTCTGGCGCTCGATTTCATCATTGCGTGACCGCGATAAAGTGTGGCGCGGGAGGCATGGATGCCAGCGGCTCGCCCCCCGTACCGGACAAATTGATGCGACTGACCGTGACCGGAGACTGCGGCGTGGCAGCCGTCACTTCGAACATCAGGGTGACGATGCTGCCGTCTTTGCCGGCCGTCGCCCCCTTCATATCGACCACGATTTGACCGCTTGCCTGATCTATCGTCTTGCTAAAGTTCGACGGCGAATTATCCGTTTTCATCCAATCGCCTTCGGTGACATCGATCGCCTTCAGCACCGCCGGATCGAATCCCACCAGCAAGCCGAGACCACTCACGCCTTGCTGTGCCTGGGTATTAAGTGTCAGACTTATCCTGTCGCCGACCTTGGCCTGTTTCGGCCCCAGCCATGAGAACGACTGCGGCGGGGTTGCAACAGGCACTACGGCGGCCGGAGCGCGTACCGCCGGTGCAGCAGGAGATGCGGGAGATGCGCTGGAGGTGCTGCTGACCGCGACGGCGCCGAGCGGCTTCAACATCAACTGATTGCTGCGCAAGCTGGACTCGGTGCCGGACCAGTATTCCACCTCCCGAGCATCCGGATACCGATAATTACCCACAATCCTCGGCGTAATCGAAAGAACGATTTCCGTCTTGCTGCCGTTATCCCGATGGCTGGAAAACAGTCGCCCGACCAGCGGCAGGTCTCCTATCCCGGGCACTTTGCTGGCGGTGTTTCTGTCCTCGTCATTGATCAGACCGGCAAGAATCTGCGTTTCACCATCCCGGAGGCGTAGCACGGTCGAAGCATTGCGCGTGCCGACCTGGTAAGCCAGCGTTCCCGACACGGCATTCAGCACCTCCTTGGCGATGGAGCTGACCTCCATATTGACCTTGATCGACACTTCATTGTTCATGTGCACCTCCGGCTCGACCTCCAGCTTCAGGCCGACGTCCAGATACTGGACGTTGCCGGTGATCACCGGCGATCCGGTCGAAACCGGCGTCACCGCATTGGTGATGACCGGGACACGGTCGCCGATCATGATCTTGGCCTTCTCGCGGTTGCGCGCCCGGATGCGCGGGCTGGCCAGCAGGTTGGTATCGCCGTCCTGCAAGAGCAGATTCAGTGTCGCGCTCAGCGCCGGGCTGGTGACGATATTGCTGCCGTTGAGTTGCCGCAACTCATTCACGGTCGGCGTGGCCGCAGCACCCCGTGCCGTGAACGTGATCTGGCTGGGATAATTGATACCGATCTCCGTCAGGCGCGAGCGGCTGATCTCGAGCACCTCCACTTCCAGCATGACTTCCGGATCGGCGATATCCTGATCAGCGACCATTTTCTCGGCCAGACGGAGCGCCTCCGGCGTATCCCGCATCACCAGCGAATTCGTTTTTTCGTGAACGAAGATGTCCTTGGTTTTCAGCAAGGTCTTGATCATGGTCAGCATCTGTTTCGGATCGGCATTGGTGAGATGAAAACTCCGTATCTTGAGATCCTGATATTCCTTGAGCTTGGCAGGTGTGCCCGGATAGATGAACACAGTGTTGTCGCTGATGATTTTCCTCTCCAGCTGGCTCTGCAACAGGATCAGGTCGATCGCATCCTCCACCGAAACATCCTTGACGAAAATCGAGGTCTTGAGATCCGGCTTGACGTCCTTGTCCAGCAGCACGTTGATGCCGCTGGTGCGCGACAGCGCCTCGAACACCAACTTCACGCTGGCATCGCGAAATTGCAGGGTGATCGGCTTCTTGAACGTCGCCCTGAGGGAAGGCTCGGCCATCAGCGCCTTGGCCGCCTGCTCGTCGATTTGACGCTGCAGCAAGACGGCCTGCCCATGTTTCGGATTCTCCAGAAGTATCGGCTTCAGCATGGCCCGCGCAGCCTCCGGATCACCACTCTTGAGCAGATTGCGCGCCTCTTCTGCCATCGCTTCGTGGCGTCGATCCAAAGCCAGTTCTTCCAGTCCCAGCCTGGCCCTGTCGTTGCCCGGATCGATCTTGAGTATGCGTTCGTAAATCTCCTGCGCCGCATCGAGGCGCCCGGCGGCGCGTTCACCGCTGGCCGCCGCCGCCAAACGATTGGTCGTCCGCTCGCGGTTGCGCAACCAGTCGGTGCGATAAGACAAATTGTCCGGAGCGGCCTTGCTGGCTTGCTCCAGTTTCACCAGTCCCTCTTCCGCTCGCCCTTGCTCCATCAGCGCCACTCCATCCCGGTGCAGCTTTTGTCCGGCGCAACCCGCCACGGTTGCCGCGACCAGCAGGAGCAGCGCGGCAACGCGCCTGAATTCGAGACTATATCCATGCATGATTCGCGCCCTCTGAATATGGAAAAAATGTGCCATGTTCTTCATAGTGCCTCGCCGGTGCTGAGCGTTTGTTTAATATTAAGTGGCAGATAGGTCAACTCCACCATATTTGGCATTACACGCTCGACGCGGTAGGTATCCTCGATGACGTCCCCTTCGGCGACGGTATACATCCGCTCGCCCTTGAGCAGTATGGTCAGCCGCGTCGGGGCATCCTCATATCGACCGATATAGGTAAATGGCAGCGGCGGCGCGGTCGGCACCGGCGGTGGGGCCGGCGGCGGCGGAGGGGGCGGAGGCGGAGGCACATACCATGAAGTCGCGGCAAAAACATTGCCGACCTCTGCTGCGGCTTCCGATTCGGTCTGTTGCCGAGCCAGATGCTCCAGCTCTACACTGACCGCATCCGGCGACTTGGGTTTGGCGCGCGCCGGCGCTGCGGCATCGCTCTGGTGCAATGCCGTTGAACGCGCCGTCTTTGCCATGCCGGACTCCTTAGGAGGGGCGAACACGACGACGGCCGTGAGAACCATGCCCAGCACGCTCCACTTGACGGCATTGCGCGAGATCAGACTCATGACGCCTGCCCCAGGTAAAGCACCAGCCTGATTCTGGCTTCCACGGTCGAATCGGCGACATTCTGGCGCGTGAACTGCACGTTCTCCAGCGCAATAATGGGGATTTCCCCAGGTAGCGCGGAGAGAAAGCTGCGTATTTGTTGATATTCTCCTTTTACCGGAAACATCATGTGCAATCGCATCAGCCGCCCCACTTTATCTCGAGTCGGCTTGTATTCACCCTCGTTCAGGCTGAGTCCGTTCTTTTCGGCCAAGGCGGCCAGCTTCTCCAGCGATTGCGGCGAATGTCGCTCATCCGGGAAACCCCGGTAAAACTCCACGAGTTGCTCGCCAGGCGTGCGCCGAATACGGTCGGACGACTTGCCGTCATGCAGCATTTGCTCGCGCAGCAAGAGCGTGTTGCGGCGCGCGGCATCCAGACGCTCCTGCGCAGGAACGACTGCCGAAAAATAGAAAGGAGGAAAAACCACCAGAATGCCGATAGCCAGCACACCCGGCCTGCCGAGGATGCGCAACAAACGCCGGGATGACCAATGCAGGCATCCCAGCAACGGCACCGTAGACGAAAAGCCGCTTAGTTTCGAGCATCGAGCCGATGCCGCTCCCAGCCATATATTCACGAAGCGTTTCATGATTTCCCCCGCCAGGCGGCAAGCAACGTAAAACGTACGGGCAGATTGGGATCCTGCTGCTGGACCTGATGGCTTTGCAGATACACCGGACCGAACACTTCCTGCGCATCCAGCTGCGTGATGTAGTTCAGCAGCGCTGTAAAATTTTTGGCCTCGCCGCTGATTTTTACCACCCGTTTTTCCATATCCGGCTCCAGCGCCAGCAAGGCGACTTCATTGCCGGCTGCCGATTCCACCGACTGGAACAACAGCTCCCAAGGCAAAGAGAGCTGGCGCAACACATCGTTAGCCTGCTTTACCTCCAGCGCCTGCTCCTCGCCATCGCGGATGCCGGACCTGGTGGGGGCACGCGCGCCATGATCGCGCTCGATCCGTACCAGCTTGTCTTCCCAATCGCTCGCCTTGTCGTTCAACTCAAGGTAATAGGCGACCGCCAGAATCAAGGCCGCCAGCACCAGTGCCAGCGATAGTGGCCCCGCCCAATGGGTGGGACGATTCTGCTGATAATCGAGCCATAGGGTAGCCATGATTTCAGCCGCTCATCGCTACGGCAAAGCGCCGGTCATAATCCGGCATCAAGCCGGGCCGTATCGCTGGCTGCAACGCTTGTATCTTCCAGCCTGTACTCTTCAGCCACCCTGTACTCACCGATTCGTCATGTTCGGGCGCCCACAGCAGAACCTCATCCGTCGTCGCATCCGCATCGGTCAGATATGCCTCCCGCTCCAGCAGTTGCGGCAACATTTCGCGCCAGTCGCTGCCGGCCCGCAAGGTGCGCACGCTGCCCAACCTGCCTTGCTGCAGCAGGGCGAGACACAGACTGCCCGCCTCGAACAGTACAAACCACGCGTTGCATTTCTGCAGTCTGGTTTGGCAACTGTTGTAGGCCACCATCAGACTGGGCTGGATTGAACGCAGCCTGATCCCCGCACCATCGAACAATTTCCGCACGGCATCCGTCAGCCTGCTATCCACCGCGCTGGCAAGCTGCGCCACTCCAGCCCGCTCCAGAGTCAACCGCAGTTCCCAGGATTCGGCGGCAGAACCATACAGCTGCTTGAAAAAATGCCGGGCATAGGCCGTCTCTTCCTCTTCGTCCTTTAACGCTCCGCTCCATGGAACCAGCGCGTAATGCATGAAACGGTTGGACAGGATGACGGTCGCAAATGCATTACTGCCAACCAGTTCCGGCAATTCCGCCGCCAGCGTCCTGACTGCCCCGCTCCAGGGGGAGTCCCCGCCGGATGCATCGACACAGGGAATCGACCTTTTATCGAGCACCCGGTGCTTCAGTCCGCGGTAAGTGACAGACCTGCCGATACGGACCAGCAGCAGTTGCTCCGGACATAACACCACCCGCAATTCATCACGCAACGAAAGTGACACGATTGATCTCCTGTAGTGTTGTTTCACCCCGGCACACCAACTCCACCGCCCCCTCGCGCAATAAGCGGGTGCCGTTGCGTCGGGCTGCTTCGCGCACCAGGCGGACAGGCTGTCTGGCAATAATGAGCTCGCGAATTTCGTCGTTCAGGTAGAGGATTTCGGCGATGGCCTTGCGCCCCTTGAACCCGGTGCCGCGGCAATGACCGCAACCGCGCCCCACTCGAAATGTCGCGGCCTTAGCGTCCTCCGGGCTGACTCCGGATTCCCTGAGCAATGCCTCGCCCGGATGATCTTCCTCCACGCAATGGGTGCAATTCACGCGGACCAGGCGCTGGGCCAGAATGCCGTTCAAAGCCGAAACGAAGCTGTAGGGATCGACCCCCATATGCATGAAGCGGCCGATGACGTCGAATACGTTGTTGGCATGCACCGTGGTAAACACCAGATGCCCGGTCAATGCCGACTGCACGGCAATCTGCGCAGTTTCCGGATCGCGAATTTCCCCGACCATGATCTTGTCCGGATCGTGCCGCAGGATGGAGCGCAGGCCGCGCTCGAAGGTGAGTCCCTTTTTTTCGTTGACTGGAATCTGCAACACGCCGGGCAACTGGTACTCGACCGGATCTTCGATGGTGATGATCTTGTCCTGGCCGTTGTTGATTTCCGAGATCGCGGCATACAGCGTCGTTGTCTTGCCGCTGCCGGTCGGGCCGGTGACCAGCACCATGCCGTAGGGTTCATTGGACAGGCGTCGCAGCGTGGCAATGGAATGCTCGTCGAAACCCAGATAATCGAGGCGCAAGCCCTTGATCTGATCGGACAGCGTCTGCTTGTCGAGGATGCGCAGCACCGCATCTTCCCCGAAGATGCTGGGCATGATGGACACGCGCAAATCCACCTCATGCCGGTTCATCGACACCTTGAAGCGACCGTCCTGCGGAATGCGCCGTTCGGCGATATCCAGCGCGGAGATGACCTTGATGCGGGAGATCACCTGTTCGGCCATATCCGCCCCTGCCACCGAACCGACCGCAGTCAGCACCCCGTCGATGCGATATTTGATATTGAGCCCGGACGCAGAAGTCTCCAGATGAATATCGCTGGCTTCGGCTTTCAGCGCGTCGTACACCGTCGAGTGCACCAGCTTGACCACCGGGCTGACATCTTCGCTGATAGTCTTGAACGACAACTCCTCCACGCCATCGTCAAACGCTGCCATCTTTCCGGTAACCGTCTGCAGGCTGTCCATCGCATGCAGCGATTCCTCGTAATGCGCCAGATACGCGGCGATGTCCGCCCCATGGGCCAGCCCCCAGTCGAACTCCGCAGGAAATCGCTGCTCCGCCCAGACCTGGAGACCGATATCGAATGGATCGCCCATGATAATGAGTAACCGCCCCGCATCGTTCCGGAATGCGATACATCCCCGTTCCAGCGCATCGCCAAAGGGCAGCGCATCGAAAGCAGATGTCAGCCTGTTCAACTCGTCCATGCTGAACACCGGATAGTGGAGGGCATCCGCCAGCGCATGAACAAAACTTCCCGCATCCAGGCCGGCCTGCTCTTCCAGCACATCGACCACGCTGCATCTGTTTTTCGCCGCAACGACACGCGCCTCGCGCACCTGTTGCAGCGAAAAAATCGGCTCGGCGGGTATATCGAGAAAGGCCATCTGGTTCATTCGATGCTCCCCGCCAACTCGAATATCGGGAAATACATCAGCACCACGATGATGCCGATAATCAGCCCGACAAACGCCATCAGCAATGGCTCAAACATCTTGATGAAGCGTTCGACCCAGCGCGCCGTCTCATCCTCGTAAAAGGACGCGATGCGCTCCATCATCTCGCCCATCCGGCCGGTGCGCTCGCCCACCCGTAGCAGCCGCGACGCCAGAGGCGTGGCCAACCCGTATTTGTCCATGGCATGAGAGATGGAGCCGCCCTCATGAATGCTGGTAGCAGCCAGCGCCAGCTGTTCGCGCATCGTTGCCTGCAGCAACCCGCCCACCAGCGGCAGCGCCGCCATGATCGGCATCCCACCCTGCAACAGCATCCCGAGCGAACGGTAAAACCGCGCCGTCTGGTAAAGGCGCAGACGCTGGCCCAGCGCAGGAAACTGCCACAATTTCTGTCCGGCCCACTGTCTGCAGGAAGGCTGAGTAGCGGCGAAAACCAGTCCACCGAACAGGATGAACGCTGCCGCCAGCAAGAGTCGCCCATGCTCATCCAGAAAAGCCCCCCACTGCATCAGCAACCGCGACATCAGCGGCAGGTCGCCGCCGATGTCTTCGTAGATGCGACTGAAGCGGGGTACGACGAACACCATCAGGAACAGCATCACCGCCCCTCCCACGACGGTCAGAATCACCGGATAAATCGAGGAAGTGACCACATTGCGCCTGATGCCATCCATTTGGGTCTGGTAAACGATATAGCGTGACAACACCTCGGCGAGGGAACCGGTTTTTTCGCTGGCGCGCACGGTCGCCACGTAAAGCGAGGGAAAATCACCGGGCGACTGTTCCATTGCATATGACAGGGTATGACCTTCGTACAGCGATGAAATGATTTGTGTCAAGGTCTTCTTGATCTCGGGTCGCTCTTCTTTCTCGGCCAACGCCTCAAGCGCCTCGACCAGAGACAGGCCGGCCTCCAGCAAGGCCACCAGTTCCTGACTGAACAACACCAGCGGAAAGTTGCTCTTTTGCCACTGTCGCAATGGCGACCATTGCCGTCTGGCCTTGGCCGCGATCACGGTATAGCCTTGCGCATTGGCCTGCGCCTCGGCATCGCGAATATCAGCCGCTTCCAGCATGACCGACATCACTCCTACATTGCCGCGCAACACTTTTATTTCGTATTGCATAAACACCCCGCTTTTGGCTCGTTGTGTAACCAGCTACCGGCTAGCCTTCCGCTCCATCGTTTACCAGTTGGTGATGTCGGCGGCGGCTCCTTCGCCGCCGGGTTTCCCATCATTACCGTACGAGATAAGGTCATATTCCCCATGCTCACCCGGATACCTGAATTGATAAGGGTTGCCCCACGGATCGAGCGGCACTCCCTTGCTCAGGTAAGGCCCGTCCCATCTGGGCTCGTTGGCGGGATGAGCGACCAGCGCCGCCAGACCGTCCTCCAGGCTAGGATAATGACCGGTATCCAGACGAAACTGATCCAGCGCCTTGCCCAACGCATCGGCCTGTGCGCGCGCCGTCTTGACCTCGGACTTGCCGATCTGGGCGAAGTACCTTGGGCCTACATAGCCCGAAAGCAGACCGATGATCACCATCACAACCAGCAATTCAAGCAGCGTAAATCCCGTATTTGCCCTGGGTTGCCGGCCGGTAAAACAACTGCGGGAATCTTTATTTTCCATTTTCGACATGCTCCATCGAGAGAATTTCTTACGGGTCTCACCTTAATGCGAACTGCATAAATTTCCTCTGGGCGGCGAACTGTATTTATCGATAAGTGGAATACGGTATTTATCGATCGCCAGGACCATCCCCTTCCCGCCCCATGGATAAACGAAGAGTAGCGAGCACTACAGCATTCTCGTCGCAAGAACAAAGTCATCTGCTGATTGGTACGGCCAATCAGCCACGCTAAAGTCATTACCACTCGATGAACATTTGCGGGAGGATGGACGCCATGAATCAACTGAACGAAATGGGCATAAATGGGCCGCGCTTGCGACTCGAGTTGCCGTCGCAGCAATTCGAATTCAATGCGCTGAAATTCAAGCTCAGCGAAATGCGGCGGCAACTGAGCGTGGCAACCCGGCTGACCTCGCGCATCATTGAAAGCGCGAGTGAAGGCATCCTGATCACCGATGCGCGCAGGATCATCCGCTCGGTCAATCCCGCCTTTGAAAAATCCACCGGCTACAGCGCCACCGAGGCCATCGGCCGTACTCCCGCGATACTCAAGTCCGACCACCATGACAAGAATTTCTACCGGAAAATGTGGGACACCATTAACAGGGTTGGCGAATGGCGCGGAGAAATCTGGAATCGGCACAAGAACGGCGAGATTTATCCCGAATGGTTGAGCATCAGCGCTGTCAAAGACAGTCAACAAAGCATAAGTCACTATGTGGGGATCTTTTCCGATTCCCATACGCAGGAATACATCCTCGAACGTCTGCACTATCTGGCCTACTACGACGGGCTTACCGGGCTGCCCAACCGGCGGCTGTTTCTGGATCGGCTGAACATGTCCATTTCCCACGCAAAACGGGAAAATCATATGTTGGCGGTGATGTTTGTCGACCTCGATGAGTTCAAGCAAATCAACGACACGCTGGGGCACAGGATCGGTGATGAATTGCTGATTGGAGTAACGGAACGCATGAAAAGCTGCCTGCGCGATGAAGACACCCTCGCAAGACTGGCAGGCGACGAGTTCACCGTCCTCCTGCCCGACATTCCCCATCCCGATGCGGCGCGCAATGTCGCGCAGAAATTTCTGGAGTGTTGCGTCCAGCCATTGATCGTCGATGGGCATGAACTGTGCGTCACCGCCAGCATTGGCGTCGCCATCTACCCGAACGATGGAGAAGATGCGGACAGCCTGCTTCATCAGGCGGATCTCGCGATGTACCGTATCAAGGAATCGGGGCGGAATGGCTATATGTGCGGCACCCCTGAAATGGGTGACCGCCCTGCTCCAGATTCCGATAGCGCCGCCAACTGAGGACGGAGATGCCATGATCGAATGCGCCATCGCGCTGGATCACCACGCTTCCGATGCTACGAGTTGCCAGGACACGCGAATCTGCGTTCCTTGTCCGATCACGGAGTCCATCACATAGGCTCCGCCGGAGAGAATCGCGCGTTCCTTCATGCTCATCAGGCCCAACCCCCGGTCCGATCCACTGCGGATAGCCACCTCCGCCGGATTGAAACCATCGCCATTATCTTCAATCGAAAAATACAGGATATTGCCGACTTGCTTGAGGGTCACCCGCATCTGGTCGGCATGGGCATATTTGACGATATTGCTGGTTGCCTCCTGAAGAATGCGGAAGATCGTAATCTTGAGCGCATCGGGGATACGGCCCTCATGAATACTGAAATCCTTCTCCACTCTCATGCCGGGGATGGCGGCATCAAGCTCCCGAAAAAACCATGTCAGGGTTGGGAGCAGGCCGAGGTCATCCAGCATCGGCGGGCGCAGATCCATGGCGACATGGCGCACTTCTTCCAGTGCGCCATGAACGCGCTGCTTCAATTGCTGCAGCGATTCGGATGCCTCATTGATTGCGCCGGAGGCAAGCTGCCTCACCACCTCAGTCAAGGAGAGCTTGATCATGGTCAACGACTGTCCGATCCCGTCATGCAGATCCGTGGCGATCCGTTTCCGCTCGTTTTCCTGAACCGAAAGCATCTGGTTTGCAAGCGGCGGCAATGTGCCCCGGGATTCGTCCCAGTACCCATTGGCCGGCTCTCCCCCGGAACCAAATTTGCCGAATCTGCCCGACCTCCGGCTGACGCGATCCCGCACTCCGGTTCCGACAGCCCGCTTCAACTGCTTCATCGATTCCTGGTACATAGTATTCCCTCCATGCCTTGCCATTTACGAATTAGCCCCGCGAACAAGGGGGGTGATTCCAGCCCCGGCTCAATACGCCGAGGCCGCACATGCGATACCGTGAACGTGGTACATCCTGTGGGAAATCAAGGGGGTTTACAATAAGCGCGACTACCTAAGAATACCGGCGGGCTTCAGCTAGGAGATAGCTGACCAGGGAATCGGGAAACTGGAATTTAATAAAAAACGGACGAATGCAAGCAGCCCGGGGTGGCCTATTCGTCCCGCAGGGCCAGTCGATTTTGCACCAGTTCGGCAATGGTCTGGAAATTAAGCTTTTTCATGATATTGGAACGGTGTATATCCACCGTTTTTGGACTAATACGCAGCTTTATTGCGATGACCTTGCTCGTATCGCCGGACACTACAAGCTCCATGATTTCCCGCTCGCGCCCGGTCAAAGCGTCAAAGCGGCTGCGCAGACCGTCCTGTTTCATGTTTTCCTGCCGGAATTCCTGAAGCTGTTTAAGTGCTGCATACACTTTATCCAGCAGATCCTGAGCGTGGAAAGGCTTCTGCACAAAATCGAATGCGCCCGATTTCAAGGCCCGAACGGCGAGCGGCACATCTCCGTGGCCGGTAATGATGATGATCGGCATCGAAACCCCGTCCGCATGGAGGCGCTCCAGTAACTCCATGCCGCTCATGCCCGGCATGCGGATATCCAGCAGGAGGCAGCCCTGCTGCCGTGGCTCGCAGAATTCCAGAAAAGCGCCCGCATCGCCGAACATCTTGCAAGGAAGATTCACCGACTCCAGCAGGCAAACGATGGAGTGACGCATGGCCTCGTCGTCGTCGACCACAAACACCATGGGTGAAACGATATGCTTATTCCCGATATCTTTATGCATTGCTTACTCCGACAGGAAGCATGAAATTGAACTCGACACCTTCATCGCCATACTGTTCCGCCCATATTTTACCGCCATGATTTTCGATCAGCGAACGGCATATCGGCAACCCCAGCCCCAGGCCCTCTTGTTTCGAACTCTGGAAGGGATTGAATACCTTGTCCAGTTCGCCCGGAGCAATGCCCTTTCCGGTGTCGCGAACCGACACCTGGATAAAGCCGGATTCGGCAATGCGGGTGGCGATGCGCAGCACCCGTCGCGGGGTGAAATCCATCGAGTCGATCGCGTTCTTGATGAGATTGATCAACACCTGCTCGATTTCGACCTTGCTCGCCGGCGTCAGTGGCAGGGTATAAAAATCCATGACGACCGAGACCACGTGCTGACGAATCTCATATTCCATGAAATGGACGGTATCCCGGATCAGCGCATTGATGTCCAGCAGGGCGCGCTCCTGCCGCCGTTTGCGCACCATATCCTTGAGATGATTAATGATCCCCCCAGCCCTTTCGGTCTGGGCATGGGCCAGGCTTAGCGTCTTCAACAGCCTGTCCTTGTCCCAATCGCGTTCCGCCATGTAGCGCAAGCCGGCGCTCAAATAATTGTTCGCGGCCGATACCGGCTGGCTCAGTTCATGCGCCAGGCTGGACGCCATCTCGCCGGCGATCTGCAGCCGGCCGGCATGCTCCATCTCGGCACGCATTTCATCGAACAGCTTGTGCTCCGTCACGTCGAGGCAGGTGCCGATAAAACCGAGGAACTTGCCTTCGGCAGTGACGCGCGGCACGCCGGAATCGCGTATCCAGCGGAACACCCCGTCGTGGCGGCGCAAACGATATTCAAGACTGAATGGCTGGTAATGCTGGAAAGCATCCCGATAAGCATCGAGACAACGCGTCTTGTCATCGGGATGAACCAGAGCCTGCCACGCGCAGCTCTGCTCCCGCTCGGGAGGCAAGCCGGTAAACGCATACCATCCTTGATTGAAATAATTGCAGCCAAAGCAGCATACCTGCTCTTGCTGCTCCGCCATCCAGATCATGATAGGCGCACTATCCGCCATGGTGTGGAAACGCGCCTCGCTTTCTTCAAGCCTGAGTTCTGCCAGCTTGTGCGCAGTGATGTCATCGTGGGTGGATACCCAGACCTTGCCGTAACTATGGTGCTCGAACGTCGAGATGTTCGCATGACACCAGAAGGTGCTGCCGTCTTTCTTCCGGTTATGAATTTCGCCCGTCCATATTTCCTCCTCCCGCAGCGCCGCGATGATTTCCTGCGCCGCATCTTCCGGGCTTTTTGTCGTCGGCGCATTGAGATTGCTGACATGCAACCCGACCATCTCGCCGGCTTCGTAACCGAACATCTGCTCAAATTTCGGGTTGACATACACTATCGTGCCGGTTTCGGCGCGCACCAGGATAACGCCCTCATCCATCTGGGAAAGAATGGCGCCGTGAAGACGCAACTCGTCTTCTGCATGTTTACGCGAGGTGATATCGAACAGCGTCGAGCGGCTCATCAGGTACTCCCCGTCGGCGTCATAGACCGCCGTCGCGTTCAGCAGCACAAATAAACTCGTGCCGTCCTTGCGCACCAGTTCGTATTCCAGATCGCGGACAAAACCCCTTTGCTTGAATCCGGGATAGTTGTCGCGGAACACTTGCCGGCAGCAGGGCCTGAGCAAGTCCACGAAATTGACCTTGCCGACCACTTCGTTCCGCGTATAGCCCAGCCACTGCAGTTCGGTGTCGTTGATCTGGACGATGACGCCGCCCTTGTCCAGCGAGTGATAGCCGCATGGGGCGCCGTTATACAAATCCTCGATCCGTTCCGCCGACTTGCGCAATGCGTGCTGGAACATCTGCTGCACGGTGACATCCTGAGTTGTCCCGATCGAACGCAACGGCTGGCCCGATTCGTCGTAATCGGTCTCGCTCCACTCCTGCACGAATTTGATCCGCTGATCCGGAAACTGCAGGCGGTGAATAATGCTGTAGGGCTTCTTGTTGTTCACCGAATCGGTATAGGCCTGATTCACCCTGTCCAGATCGTCCGGATGCACAGTGCCGAGAAAGGTTTCGTAGGAAGCGCCGAACCTGGCCGGATCGACTTCGAAAATGCGGTAATTCTCTTCCGACCAGTAGAGGATGTTGTTTTTAAGGTCCAGCTCCCAACTCCCGATATGCGCCATCTGCTGCGATTTCTTCAGTAGCGTCTCGCTCCTGCGCAAGGCCTCTTCCGCCTGCTTGCGCTCGCTGATGTCGCGGATGACGCCCTGCAGGTAATATTTCCCCTCCACCTCGATCACGCGGGCGCTGGACTCTATCGGGAAGCGCGTGCCGTCCCGGCGCATATTGACGGTCTCGAAACGCAGTTCGCCCAGCAGTTTGAGCTGCGCCAGTTGGCGCTGGAACACGGCGGGGTCTTCGGCGGGATCGCGCAAATCGGGGATACGCATCCGCAGCAGCTCCTCCCTGGTGTAGCCGTAAGCCTGCTGGGCGCGCTCGTTGACCTCGACGATGTTGCCGTTCTCGTCGGCCAGCATGATGATGTCGTTGGCGTATCTGGTCAGGCATTCGAAATGCTTCATCAGCATTTCGCGCTCCACCTCCGCGGCATGCCGCGCCTGCTGACCACGCAGCCAGAAAAACCCCAGCAGCCCGCCGGCCCCGACGAAGCCCAGTCCCAGATTGGTCGACCATTGTTTGAGCCGGTAGACCGGGGCGAACAACTCGTCCCGGTTTACCTTGCTCACCACGAACCAGGGCGTGCCTGCGACCGCGCGCATCTCGGCGACGACCGGGACGCCGCGATAATCGACGCCATCCGCAACGCTAGATATCCCGCGCACCGCCATGGCCGCCGGCATCCTGGGGCTATCCGCCGGCTTGCGCAGCGTGAGCGCCGTCCCCGTCCGGTGGCGCAGGTCGTTGAGGAACAGCACGTCGTCGCCGTCGCGCCGCACCAGCAAGGACTCGGCGCTTGCGCTCTGCATCGGCCAGGCGCGGATCAGCGGATAAAGGTAGTCGGCGGGATCGATCTGCGACACCAGCGCGCCGACGGCGGATTCCTTGCCGCCGACGATGAGCGGCGCGGCCAGGTCGATGCGGATTCCCTGTCCGCTGCGGCGGATGTCCGAGAGCAACAATTCCCGATTCTCCATCGCCCGCATTGCCAGCTGCACATCTTCAGCGCCGAAAGCGAATGCGGCTGGAAGCGCCAGTCTCACCCTGCCTTGCCGATCCAGCAGCGCGAGGCTCTTGTAACTCTCCGCGTGCTGCAGCTCGGCCAGCATCCGGAGCAGGCTCTGCTTGCGGCCGTTGGGGCGCGCGCCCTCATCCAGCCATTGCCCGAACTCGATGGCGAGAGTCGAATTGCGCGTATGGGCCTCGCCCTCCCGCCGGTATCCATCGCGCCATGCCGCAATCTGATTGGCCTTCATGTCGGCGATCGCGCCGAGGTCATGCAGCTTCTCGTTCTGGATCAGCGTCTCGATCTGGCGAAAGGAGGAGAAATAGATGGCCGCGACGAACAAGGCGAGTGCGGCATACGCCAGCAACGGCAGAAACGGCTTGATGCTACTGACGGAAAGATTTCGGCTTCCCGCGGCAAACAATGTCATGGTTGCGGCCTCTCACCCCTGGGGATCGACATGATACCGTCCGGGGCGCGCGCCTGGCACAAGCCCCCGTCTTCCTCTCCCGTGGAGAGTTGCCGCATGCTACCCGATTTTTAGCAGCAAAATAAAGTACATACAAAAACAAGGGCCGACCACCGGCCGGCCCTTGCTCATCCGTTACAGCATCCCGCCGATTTACTTGGCTGGCGCGCCCTTGGTGAACCCCAGCTTGACCGTGATGGTGTCGCCGTTCTTGAGATCCTTGATGGCGGCAGGCGGAAAATGCAACATCATGTCCGCCGCGCTGTGTTTCAACATGAGCGTGCCCTTGGCATAGTCGATCTTGTCGACCGCACCGCTCATGACATGGGCGCCCATCATCGGACAGTCACCGCGCATGCCGTCCATATCCATCATGCATTCACCCTTCATCATGCCCATCCTGCCTTCGCCCTTCATACCCATCCCGGGCCTGCCGTAATCGTCGGCGTAAACGGGAAGGACGAAAGCGGATGCAAAAAGGCAACTGCCCAACAACAACGCTGATTTCTTCATGGTAGTTCTCCTGATCTGCGATTTAAAAAGGCTCGATAAACGGGCCTGACCCAACGCTCGCCCATAACGGGCAAGGTATTCGGAAGGAGCACTCAGCACTCAGCACTCAGCACTCAGCACCCAGCACTCAGTCCTCAGCACCCAGCACTCAATTACGGCACGATCCAGCCGCTCAGCGGCATCATCCTGCGCTCGCCATCCGGCGTGTATCCGGCCACATAACCGCCACGCGAGGCGAAGCGCTGGCCCGGCCCCAGGCTCAAGCGCGGGTAAACGGAGGGGAACAGCGACTGCTCCGTCATGTGCTCGACGCGTTCGATGAAGTAATCCCGCGAAAAATTCTCGTCCATATGCGCCAGCACATCGCCGGCGATGGTTGCCGCGAAGTAGGCATTGGCCTGCAGGCGCTGATCCACCAGCGCAACATTACGCGCGCGCAACCAGGCGCCCATGCGTGCCATGCGCGGCGCTATGCGCTCCTTCAATTCGAACGGATACACGATGCGGCTCTTGTCCCGCCAATCGTCGGCCAGTTGGAGTTGCCCCGCGAGCAGAGTGCCCGACATATAAAGACCGTTCAGCCACGGCGGAGCTTCCTGCTTGACCGGCAATTCCGCGATATCGGCATCGTTCAACCACAGGATCAAAGTGCTCGGGCGTTCCACGTCGATCAACTGCACCCATAACGCTTCCGACATTGGCTGACTACCGGTCAGCGGACGATCGACGACATTATCGAAGCCGTTAAGCTGCATCGCAGCGCGCAATGCCTGCGCCGACGCCCATCCGCCGGCGTCGTCGCGAAATACCTGAACGATGTCACCGTCCGGCTCGGATTCGGCCAGGTGTTTTGCCAGCACCTCGGCTTCCAGCACGAGTCCGCGCGAAAAATAAAACGAGGAATAACTCGCCTCCGCATCCTCCATAAAATCGACATTGGGAAACAGGCAAGGAATCTCGTTGCGTTCGCAGAACTCGTGCATCGGTTGCCAGTCGCCTGCGCTTATCCCGCTCAACAGCGCAAATACCGGCTGCTGCCGATAATGGCGTTCAAGCTGCTCAGCCCAGCTTTCCGGCGCGCCCTCCAGTCGCCACACATGCAGTTGCCAATTGCGGTAACTGCGGTACATCTGCTCGCTGCCAATCACGCTACGGCCCACCTCCCTGCGCCGTCGTTCCTGACGGGTGCCGGCATTCTTGTCGTTGAAGAAGGCCCGCAGCACGGCGAGCATCGCTTCTTCCTGCGCCGGCGCCACATCCGGGGCGACGATGGTGGCAAAGTGAATTTCGCTGCTTGTGACACCCGGTACGGTCACAGGCGCAAGCTGCTTCAGATAGGCGGCCAGCTGTTTGGCCTCGCCGTCGCTCAGCGCGTAGCGGGGCATCAGCGCATCGAGCTTGCGCCCGGCCGGATTCACGCCTGTACGCAGCGCACGGGCCAACGTGGCTCGCGTGTAGGCCGGTCTGTCTTCCTCGGCGACATAGCGAGAGAAGAGTCCCTGTGCGGTTCGACTTGGCGGAGCTTCGAACAACAACCTTCCCGCGATCGGACGCACCGTGTTCTGCCCTTCGCCGCCCCCCAGCCCACTGCGCCTATGGCAGGTGGCACAGGCAGCCGCGGCGCCGCTCAACACCACGCCGTTTCTGACCCTGCCGCGCAACGGTTCGCCCGAAGGCAGCAGGCCTTCGCGATAAATGCGTTTGCCCGCCGTGTCGGCCGCAGATTGAGTCGCTGCATGCACAGGATGCGCAGCCAGCACAAGCAACGTTGTCAGGAGCGCGACCAGCAGCGGAGATGACTTAATGCGCCGCAAGCTTGCGATACTCCTCGATGATGTCGGATGCGCTGGCCAGCCCGTCGAGACGCACCCAGGGTTGATCGGGGCCGGCTGGTCGCAGGAAAGTCACCGGCGCATGGTTCATCTTGCCGCCGCGGTATGCGCCGAAGGCACGCTGCACCGCGATGCTGTCCTCGACACTGCCGGTCAGCATGCGCCACTGCGTTCCCGCCTGAAACAGGTTGGCGTATTCCCTGAGTCTTGCCGGGCTATCGTTTTCCGGGTCGATGGAGATCGACACCATGCGTACCCTGCTGCGCTCATCGCCCAGCTTTTCCTGCACTTGCTGGAAGGTGGCGCTCATCACCGGGCAGATCGCGGTGCAGCTGGTGAAAATGAAATTCAGTATGACCGGCTCATTCCCGCCCAGCCCATCGCGTAGCGAGACTGACTCCCCATCCATGTCCACCAGCTTCACATCGGGGATGCTGTACGACGCGGACGAGCGCTGATAACTGCCGTTATCGGCCATCACATGCTGGTGATGGTGATGTTCCGTTTCGGCATAGGCCAGCCTCGCGCCGCTCGCCATAGCCCCGCTCAATAACAATATTGCGAAAATCAGCGCCATATCCTGTTGTTTCATGACTACCTCCGTTATTTCATTTCAACCATCATCGAACAATTTGCCCGTTATCGCCCCCGGCCCTCACTGCACATTAACCCGCACATAGGCCGCCTTCGAGATGGCCGGCGTGCTGTAGGTATCCTTGACCGCATACATGAACACCTCGGCGCCGGTGAAGCCGGGTTTGGGCGTGTAGCCGATCGTGCCGTCCGCATTGACGACCGCCGTGCCGCCCTGATTGGGTTTGCCGGTGTTCGTGATGAACACCGTCGCCGGATCGATATGGTTGGCCGGGTCGATCACGGTATCCGGATCGCCGTCGTTACCCAGCACATCGATGACCAGCGGGGTGTTGGGCGGTGTGCCGGCCGCGTCGTCCACCGTAACCGGTGCCTTGTTGGCCCTCACGGCAATCGAGGCGAAGCCGGCGCTCTTGCTGGCCAGGCCTGCGCTATCCCGAGCCAGATAGGCGAAACTCGTCATGCCGGTGTAAGTCGCCGGCGGGGTATAGCTGAAACCGCCATCGGCGTTGCCGGTCAGTATGCCGACCGACGGCGTGCCAAAGTTCGTGGCGCTGAGCGTGTCGCCAGTGTCGGGATCGCTGTCGTTGGCGAGCACTCCCGGTGCGGCCACGTTCAGCGTGCCCCCCTTGATCATGGTGTAGGCATCGTTGCTCACCAACGGCGCATCGTTCACATTGGCCACGGTGATATTGAAGGACTGCGTGGTGTACAACCCGGCCGAGTCTGTCGCCCGCACGGTCACGCTCTGCGTCCCCACCTGGGCGTTGGTCGGCCGCCAGCCTATCCAGGCGATGAAGTCCGAGGTCGTCTTGATGGTCATGCCGGCGGGCGCCTGGGCTAGCGTGAAGCTGAGCGGCCCGCCATCCGGATCGCTGGTCGTGACCTTGTAAGCATAGGATAGCCCTTGGGTGGCCGTGGCTGCCGGCGTCGACGTGATCGCGGGCGGACTGCCCAGTCTGGCGAAAAGAGTCTGGTAGGCAGCCGATGCGTTGACCAGGCCGTAACCATAGCTATTGTCGGCTCCTGCCACGCCCAGATCCTGCGCACTTTGCGTCAGGGCGACTTCAAGATCGCCGATGCTGACGCCGGGGAAGGCATTCATCAACAGCGCCATCGCCCCCGCCGTATGCGGCGCGGCATAGGAGGTGCCGGAAACGACCGAGTACAGCGGCAGACCGCCAAACGACAAATCCGCCACATTGATGCCGACACCCGGCGCACTCATTTTCGGATAAAACGTACCGTCGCAAGCAGACACACCGCGCGCGCTGAAACTCGCAACTACCAGCGTCGTGTCTACCGCGCCGGTAGCGAACCCTGCCGGGTTGTTGCCCGGGCTCAGGCTGGTCAGTGGCGCGGAACCGTCGTTGCCGGCGGCGAACGTCACGGCGATACCCGCCGTCTTGAGCGCATCGATGTCGCGGCTGAATTCCATGATGCATTGCCCGGCGCTGCCCACCAGCCCCCAGGAGGCGTTGACGACATCCGGCGCATCCATCGTTGCCGGGTCGCCATCCGGGTCGAGCAGCCACTGGAAAGCGAGATGAATATCGCTGTAGCTGGCCTGCCCTGCGTCGTTGTAAAGCTTGGCCGCGATCCAGCTGGCGCCCGGCGCCACGCCGACAGCGCTGCCGCCGATGTCACCTCCGACCATGATGGACATGGTCTGCGTGCCATGTCCGGAGATGTCGTGCGGAGTAGCGTGCTCGCCGTGCGGGTCGAACCAGCTATTGCTGCCGCCGCGCCATCTTCCGGCCAGATCGGGGTGATTGGGATCGACACCGGTATCCATATTGGCGACGACAATACCGGCGCCGTTATAGCCCTGCGCCCACAGGCTGGGGACAGACACGGCATTCAGATTCCATTCGGGCGGCGCCGTCGTGCTGCCGTAAGTCACCGCGGGCGCTTGCAATATCGAATCGAGGCGGATGCTTTCCACTCCGGCACGCGATGCCATCTCCCGGATGACATCGGCGCTTGCCGTCACTGCGATGCTGTTGCTTGCCCACAATTCCCGCATGCGGCGCACCCCGCGCCCTTGCAAGAATTCCTTGTGAGACTCACGTTCGACCTTCCTGCTTTCCTTGAGCGCCCTGAGCAACCGGGTATCGCGCCGGCTACGGTCTTTTACCGCGAAGCGGCGATGATCCAGTTTGCCCACCAGAGAAACAATCACCGCCACCTCTTCATACGGCGCACGCGCAGACAGTTCAGATTCCAGTTCGGGATCGATGACGGATGCCTTGACCGCGGCCTGCATGACTGCTGCCTGTAACCCGGCACACCACGCAAGCGCAAGCACGGCCACCCCGCCCGCGCGCATCAACCGCATCGATTTTGCGTCGCACATATGCCACGTTTCCTGTGTTACTGGACGATCAGGTTTTCGATGCGCAAGTCGCCCATCACCAGCGTCATCTTGTTCCCGGCTTGCACAAAGCGTCCGGGATTCGCAAAGATGATGAAGTAATCCTGGTCTGAAACCACCTTGTTGCGTCCCGTCGTGCGCAACTGTCCGAGCTTGGCCGTATCCGGAACGCCCAGTTGCGCCCCACTCGCCTCATCCAGCAGATAAGGCCTGACCTTCCGGTTCAGCAGCACCGCCGCCTTGTCCGGATCGATCACGCGATAACGAAAATCCAGTATGTAACCTGCGGCGGAAAGCCGCAGGCCTTCCATGCGTATTCCCAGCTTGTCTGCTGCACCAGGTGACGAAACCCCGGAGACCGGTGGCATGCTTTGCGCGCCGGAAAGATAGTTGCCATCCGAGCTACTGGCACAGCCGCTCAGGGCGATACCGAAGCCGATTGCAACGGCCACCAGCCGCCATTTCCCGGTGATGGAATTTCTCCGTCCAGACACTGCCATTTTCATACCATCATGTTTGCTCAAAACTTGCCTCCATCCTGCTTGTTACTGCGTTTGATCCAGATGCCGCCGGTTCCGGACAGTCGTCCGGAACCAGCCTGCTTGTCACTGCACGTTGACCCGCACGTAAGCCGCCTTCGAAATGGCCGGTGTAATGTAGGTGTCCTTGACCGCGTACGTGAACACCTCGGTGCCGGTGAAGTTGAGCATAGGCGTGTAAGTGATCGTGCCGTCCGCATTGACTACCACCGTACCGCCCATGTTGGGTTTGCCGGTGAGCGGGATGAACACCGTCGCCGGGTCGATATGGTTGGTCGGATCGATCACGGTATCCGGATCGCTGTCGTTACCCAACACAGTCGACACAGGGATGGTCAGCGGGGTATTGGGCAACGTGCTGACCGTATCGTCCACCGTCACTGGCGCCCGATTGGCCCTGACCGAGATCGTGACCCAGCCAGGAGCCTTGCTGGCTAGGCCGAAGCTGTCACGCGCCAAGTAAGCGAAGCTATCCATGCCGGTGTAAGTCGGCTGCGGGGTATAGCTGAAGCTGCCATCGGCGTTGCCAGTCAGGGTGCCGGCCTTCGGGGTGCCGAAGTTCGTGGCCGTGAGCGTGTCGCCAACATCGGGATCACTGTCGTTGGCAAGTACGCCGGGAGCTGCCACGTTCAGCGTGCCGCCCTTGATCATCGTGTAGGCATCGTTACGTGCCAGCGGCGCGTCATTCACGTTGGCCACCGCGATGTTGAAGGACTGCGTGGTGGACAACCCGGTCGGGTCGGTCGCCCGCACCGTCACGGCCTGTGTACCGACCTGGGCGTTGGTCGGCCGCCAGCCGATCCAGGCGATGTAGTCCGAAGTTGTATTGATAGTCATACCGGCCGGGGCCTGATCGAGCGTGAAAGTGATCGGCCCGCCATCCGGATCGCTGACCGTGACCTTGTAAGCATAGGATAGCCCCTGCGTGGCCGTGAGCGTCGGCGTCGAGGTGATGGCGGGAATACTGTCACCGAGAATCGCCAGCATGCCACCGTCCTGCGCTGCCGCATTGTTCAGGTTGAGCCTGCGGTCATAGATCGGATAACGGTTCGACACCGGACTGGCCGCAAGCTGCGGCGTCAGGATCGCATCCACCGTTTTCGCGGCGGGCAGCAGCACCGAATACTGTTGGCGCGGATTGCCCGACCACGGGTATGGGTTCCCATCCTCGGCGATCATCTGCAGGTACTGTCCGTTGATCACCGGTACATGGGTCTGCAGTCCCGCATTGAGGAAACGCAGCAGCGTTTTCTGCCCCGCCGGGAGCTTGCCCACCGAAGGATCTCCGGCGGCATAGGGCTTGCCGTTGATCAGGAAGTATTTGGGCTTGTAATCCAGCGTACTGGTCGGCCCGGCCGCAGTGCCGTAAGCACCACTGGCTACCGCCGCGTGCAGCGCAGGATCGATCTCGCTGAACAGCAGCGTCACTTCATTGTTGTAGGGTACGCCGGCATAGGCCTCGGCCGGTGTCGTACCCGTGGCAGCCACAGCATTTCTGGTCACGCCGCCATACAAGCCCATCTGCATCTGAACCTGAGGGTGCGTGCCGCTGTGATACAGGTAGGTGCCCGGCTTCACGTTGGTCCAGGTGTAATCCGCAGTACCGCCGCCGACCAGTGCCTCGTGGGTGAACGAGCGCACCCGCGCCGTGGCTGATGGCCGCGCGCCGCTCATGTCGTTATCCCACACCGGCGTCATCGCAGCGACCTGCCCGGGAATGACGATGGAGGTCGCCACCGGCAGATTGTTCTGCAGGTGGATGGTCAGCACCGGATCGCCGGGAGGCACCGCCAGCGCAGGTCCCGGCACGGTCGCCGTTCCTGGAGCGAAGGTCGAATCCGTCAGCGCGTAGCCCCACATCGGCACGGTTACGCCATCCGGCATGGTGACGTTCACCGTGTCGGCTCGTAGCCAGTACTCGACGGCAGATACCGGTGCTGCGACGGTTACCAGCCCGGCCAGCATCATTGCCTGGCTGAGCCGGTTCATGGGTAGCAATTGGGTTTTCATGATTGCGTTCCTCTCTGAATTGCGTAATTGGGGATTACGGTATCGGCGTGCTAGCCGGCTCGATGATCAGCATCGTCATCATGCCGCCCGGAAAGATGTCGTTATTGACGATCTCCCGCTCGTTGTGTGAGTGCCACATGTGGAAGTAGCCGCCGGCGCCGTTGATCATGGCCTGTCCAGGAGGCAGTGCGCCGAAGCTGCCCAGATAGGGGCTGCCGCTGTAGTTGGCGCCGAAGGCAAGATCCTGCAGGTTGGGCAACACCACCGGGATGGGCTTGCCATGGTCCGGCGCAAATTCATTAGGCTCCATTGGCTGAGTTGCACTGGTATGCCCGTAGATGTCCCAACCCAGATTCTTTCCGGTCCACTCGAAAATCGCGTCATAGGTCTCACCCGGCACTGAACGTAGCGTGAAGTCCGATGTCGCCAGATCTGGACCGATGCCCGCTGCACTTTCCAGCAGCCGGCCATCGCGCGCCAGCAGGGTGAAGTTGTTGCCATGCGTATGCAGCGGATGCAGGTCGCGGCCTGCATTCACCACGCGCATCAGCAGTTTCTCGCCGGCATGCATGCGCGGCAGGCAGTTGTATGGCTGGGTAGGCAACCACGGCACGTTGGCGGCGAGCAGAGTGTCCGGCGCGTTGCGTCCGTTGATGAACCACAGCACCGAGTGGTAGGCGCTGGTGTCCGCATTGATTGCGCCCCCTGCCGACACCTGCCCCAGGACCTGCTCGTGGATCGCGGGGTCCATCTCGGTCAGCAGGAACAAATACTCCTGGTCGAAATTGGTAGCGGCGTGACCATAGGCTTGGTGCAGAGGATCGACGGCAGTGGGCCGCACGATCAACGCACCGAGCAAACCCATCTCCACCTGTAGCGCGGGCTGCGTGCCACTGTGATAAAGATAGGTGCCGGGCTGGGTCGCAGTGAAAGTGTAACTTACCGTTCCCGGCACAGCGCCAGCTATCGCCGGCGCCTCCTGCGTCATGATACCCGCGCTGCCGCCGCTGGCGATTATCCCCTGTTGACCGGGCAGAACGATGGACACCGGCACCGGCAACTGATTGCTCAGGTTGATGGTGACGGTGTCGCCCTGATTGACGATCATGGTCGGCCCGGGATATTGCATCGCGCCGTTGCCGTTGGCATAACCCCAGGCGTAGAGACTACCGCCGTCCGCCGTCGAAATATAATCCGCCTTCGCAGTCAGATTGAAAACCGGCCCGCTGATACCGTCGATCGCCGCCCATGCCGCATCCGCTGCCGCGAACAGCAGCAAAGACGCCATACCCAGCAATCGCGGCAGTTTGTAAAGTAGTCCGTTCATCTTGCCTCCTCGTGTTGTTACTGGCTCAACTTCCGCCGCGTTATTGAATGACGATCTCGGTCATCAGGCCGCCGAAATCCTGATCGTTGTTGCTCAGATAATTGAGGTTAGTGGTATAGAGGAAGTACGTTCCTGCCGGCACGCCGGCAGTGTCGATAATGACATCCGCTGTCTCGCCGCCGCCCAGAGTCACCGAGGCAGTGTCGTAGTACAGATCCTTGCCGCCCGGTCCGCGCGCGATATGCGCTCCGCCCCCGACCACCCGCATCGGCAACCCGAGCGCTGCTATCGTGTAGTAATTGGTGATACTGACATTGGAAATCCTGAGCAGCAGTTTTTCCCCTTCCGTGGCACGGTTGATCTGGATCAGTGAACTGATCTTCTGCGACTCGATGCCGCCGTTTTCCACAGGTGCAGGCAACGAATTCGGGTTGACGGTATCCGGATAGCTGCGACCGTTTAACATGGAGTAGGTATCCTTCATGTTGGCGAACGGCAGCGGCTGAACGCCCAGATGCAATTCATGGTACGCATGGTCGAACGAGCTGATCTGCAACGGATAGGCCTTGTTGTAACCTGTGGAACCATCGCCGTCGTTGTAGGCAAAGCTGATGTAGTTCTTGCCGTTATAGGTCTTGGTCGTGCCGTCCTGCGCCGGGCGCACGTAGATCTGGCCCAGCATGCCCATCTGCATGTGCTCGGCCGCCTCGACGTGGCAGTGATAGATATAGGTGCCGGGCTCGGTGACGTTGTAGAAATAGGTCAGGCTCGATCCCATGTTGACGCCGAACGAGCCTTCCGGCATGCCATCGAACACCGGCGCCTGGTTGGGGAAACCGTGGAAGTGAACCGAGTGCGGGTCGAACAGGTCGGGCCGCATCGCCATGCCGACGTTGGTGAGCGTCAGGTAGAACTTGTTGCCCTCCTGCAACTCGATGGTCGGCGCCGGGATGTTGGCGCCCAGAATGCCCGAATTGATGGCCTGGTCCGGCAACACGCCGGTAACATCGGAAAATCCGAAGGTATACAGCACCCGGCCGTCGGCCATGGTGGCGAAACCATCGCCGGCAGCAAGGTGTTTGCACACGACGCTGGGATCGCCACCCGGCTCGGGAACAGCGTCGCCGTTGGTGTCGCCGGGGCACTGCACGAATACCGCGGCGCCGGCGGGAAGTGCTACCGCACCGAACGCAGCCAGCGCGAGCGGGAGCAGCAGTTTGCGTAACTTGACTGAACTCATGATGTGTCTCCTTCCGGTTTCCATGTCCGCCGGGATCATCCCGGCGGAACGCTATGCTTCGTTTGCTGGTTCGGTTCAGGGATTCGCCCCGATTCCGCCATACGCCGTCTGCCGGTAGTCTCCATACAGCGGGCAAGCGCCAGGAGTCAGGCAAGGCTGATATGGCGTGAGCGGCCCGAAGCGTACGGTGATCCAGTTGCCGCCCTCGTCGAAGGCACCGGCAGTGGCGATGCTGGTAGTCAGCTCCGGCTGCAGGATGGTCTGGCCCTGATCGCCGTTGAAGTACTGGGCGACGAAGCCGGGATCGACCGAGCTGTTGCTGGCGTCGTAACCCGCGGTGCTGGTCAGGATGCTGTTCATCGGGTTCAGTTTGTCAGCCCCCGCATCGACGTAATCCGGCCAGATGCCCTGCTGCGCCGTGCCCAGCACGCCGAGGTCGGAATACACCACCGGCTGAGCTGCGCCCACGTCGGGCACCAGACCGAAGGTGGCCGGCACGGTGGTGTTGTTGATCGTCCAGTAGAACGAGCGGTTCTGCCACACGATGTTGTCCGTCAGCACTGGGTTGGAATAAGGCACCTTGTAGCCGCTGGATGCACCTATCGTGTTGTACAGCAGCGTGCTGTGGGCACGCGACACGATGCCTGCCGGCTGCGGCAGCGACTGGTTCGGGTTTCCTGCCGCGAAGGCCGCACCCGCAGTGCCAGTGCTGTCGTTGTTGGCCACGGTGTTCTTGCTGATGACCGCTTTCACCGTGTCCTGCAACGCGATGCCGCCGCCAGCCGCCCCGGCCGTGTTGTTGACCACCTTGTTGTTGCTCAGGGTCAACTGGTACCAGCCTGCCGGGTTGCCCGACGCCCTGCGCACATCCAGACCGTTGACGAACTGGGCACGGATGCCGCCGCCGTCGCCCGAACCGGACTGGTTGCCCTGCACCAGGTTGGACGACACCGTCACGTTGCCGGCGCCCGGCGACAGACGCGGCGTGGTCAGCGGCACCAGGCTAGCCTGGCCGCCGATGAAGATGCCGCCGCCGGAGGCATTCGACCCCGGCATCTGGTTGAACGTCTCGTTGAAGATCACCGTGTTGTCGGCGATCGTGCCGCCGTTGCTGAAGCCCAGGTGGCCGATGCCGCCGCCGCCGCCCATCGCGAAGTTGCCGCAGACATAGTTGCTGGTCACCTTGTAGTTATTGCTGCCGTTGCACAGCGAGATTCCGCCACCCGCGCCGTTGCGGCTGCCATTCTGCGTGACATGGTTGTGGTGGATGCGCACGAAGTTGTTCTGTGCGTTGGTGTAACCACCGAACCAGCCGTCGTTGACAGGAAGCACGGCAGGATTGCGCAGGTTCGGGTGACCGAGCCTGATGCCGCCGCCAAAGCTGCCGGAGTTGCCGATCAGCTTGTTGTTGCTGATCTCCAGATAGTTGGCATAGCCGTTGACGAAGATGCCGCCGGCGTTGTCCGAACCGCTGATGGTGAAGCCGTCGATGCGCGCATTGCGTGTATTGATAAAGGACTGAGGGCCGCCGCTGGCCTTGGCCACCACCAGGATGCCGGGACCTTCTTCGGTGTTGAACAGCGCAGGCTCGTTGTTGTTTACGGTGAAGCCCGTTTCTTGGCCCGGCAGCAAGTCGAAGCCTCCTGCGGCCAGCAACTGGTCGAGCTTGCCGCGCCATGCGGTGAGCTTCTCGGCCGGCACCTTGGCCGCGTTGATGTGTGTGGATGCCGCGCCCCAGCCCTGCAGGCGAACCTGCTTGTTCATGATGACCAGTTCGTCGTAGCGACCCGGCGGCACAAAGATCATGTCGCCGCGGTTGGCCGCATCGATCGCGTCCTGGATCCTGGTGCCGGGCGTAACCACCCTGATCGCGTTGGCCGCGGTAGGACCATAGCCGCCCACCGTGACCGTGACACCGGTGACGCTGCTCTTGCCGTTGCCGCGAGTGACTTGCAGCTGACCGGTTCCCGCAGTATTCGGCACGCTGGCGATGATGATGCCGTCGCTCCAGGACACGACAGGCAACGTCACGCCATTGAGCGTTACTTGGCCGGTGCCCTTGGTGGTGCCGAAACCATGGTCGCGGAATATGGTCTTGTTGGTAGCCGGCGTACCGTCATAGGCCGGGTTGGGCACTTCATCCATGCCAGCCGAGACTATGGTCAGACGCGGCCAGATGTTGGGATCGCTGGATGGTGGCTGCACATAAGGGCCGTTGAAGCTGACACCGCCCTTGGTCTTGCCTTCCACCGAGTAGATCACCGGAGAACCTTCGTCGAACTCGCAGTCCAGCGGGAACTGGCCCGGACCGGCAAAGGCTGCAACCGGCACCACCGGCGTGTCCAGATAGGTGGTCTTGCCCGGCAGATACTGGAACGTGTAGCAGAACTGGCTGTACTGGCGGCTGAAGTTCGGGTCGATGATCATTTGCCCGAGAGTCGGCGAACCGGCGCGGGTGTCCTTGATCGGACCTGGGTCGTTCATGCAGGTGGTGACCATGTTCGGGCCCACACCGGACGGGAACGGCGCGTTGATTGTATAAGTGGACGGCACCAGTGCGTTGTAAGTGCCCCACTGGTCTGTATAGACGCGATCTATCTCACGTCCGGACCAGTCGCGAATGGAAATGGGCAGCCACGGCAGCGCATGCTTCTCGCCGAAGGTCGGCGCGTTGGGGTCGAACTCGTTGGCCGTGTCGTCGAGGATGAAGCCCACGATGTGTCCGGCCGTCGGCACTTCGGTGAACAGGTAAAAGTCGGACGGGGTGTTCATGCCCTGGGCAACGGTCACCTTCTTGCGGTCGCACTGGTTCCAGGTCTTGCCCGGATTGGCCGGATCATAAGTCGGATTCGGCTCCATCACGTCCGAAAACAGATTGAGATATTGCGGGACAGGCAGCGGATCACCCACGCATTCCGGCGGCAGCGCCAGCGGAGAAGGGGCCGGTGCATCGCCGAAAGCCACGTTCTGGTCGCCGTTGCCCTGGTGCAGATAACCCTTGGGCGCCATCGCCTCGACGACATAGTTGCCCACCGGCAACTCAGGCTTGCCTGCGGGGCCGCCAAAGGCATAGCCGCCGTCGAACACGGCCGGACGCACCTGGTTGAAGTTGCGCAGGCCGTCGTAGCAGTCGAGGGTCACGCCGTTGGTAACGAAGGCCGGCCCCTGGCAGCCTGTGGGCAGGTTATCGTCCCAGCTGTCGGTCCAGGCCACATCCACCGCGTCGCCTTGGCTGAATGCTGCGACGAGGGAATCGCCACGTTTGATGTCCTCGGCACCCATCGCCGCCGTGGGAGTCCCGTCGCTCCAGTTGAACGGATAGTTGTCCACGTCGGCCATGACGGCTACATAGCCCTGCGAACTGAGATTGAGGCAGCCTGCGCCGGCCAGATCGGGCTGGTCGACCTTGCCGTCGTTATCGCAGTCGCGATACAGGTTGACCTGAACGCGCGGAATGCCGGGCTCCCAGTTCTCGGGGGCGGCATAGCGCGGATCGTTCTCAGCGCGGGTGATGCCATAGCGGACGATGCCGCTGATGCCGCCGTTCTCGCCCTGCGCGTAGTTCGTCTTGCCCCACTCGATCACGTTGGTCTGTCCGAGGAAAGTCTGGATGCCTTGCACCAGCACGGCGCCGGTCTCGGTGCGATATGGCAAGCCTGCATTTTCCGATTGGGGCTGGGGCGCGAGCAGATTCCAGGAAGGCATCGCCCAGCCGTTATCTGCCGGCACCGGTCCGCCGTCATCCACCACGACGGTCGCACCGGTCGCCTTGAAACGCAGGAAATCGACTTCGGCGACCAGCCAGTTGAAGAAGGGGAACACTTCGTTGAACTTGGCCACACCCTGAACATCGGTGACCGCAGCCTGGTATACGCTGCCATCGCGGAAGCGCAAATTCATCGCCTGGTCGGGGATACCCATCTCGCCAGAATCGCGGAAACCGTTCTGGTTGGTGTCAAAAAAGGCCGTGGCCTGATAATGGCCGAACCAGTCAAACACCGGCACGTCGAGCAAGTTGACCTCGGTCTGGCCCGCCGCCACCGTCACATTGGTCGTGGCGAAGATGCGGTCGAGAAACTCGTCCCAGATAACCAACTGGAAGGTACCGGGCGGCACATTGGGAATGGAGAAGGTGCTGTCCGCGTTGCACTTCTTGCTATACAGGCCACGCCCGCCCGCCACGGCGATCTCGTTCAGGCCGATCCAGCAGTCGGGCACCGCACCGCCGTTGAAAAACGTGAAATTGGGCGGACGCGACATATGCTGGTTCACCACCCTGCCGGTGATAGTGGTCGCGCCCTTGAGCACGCTCGTATCCTTGATGTCGCGGACGAAGCCGAAGTCCACATGGTGGCCGGCCGGCCCGAATTCCTGGAAGAAGGTCGGCTCGTTGGCCTTGACCCAGGCGTCTATGCCCTTGGTGCCCTCGATGGTGGAAGTCTGGTGCCAGTTCGCGTCGGGCGGAATCACCTCCAGGGTGTATTTGGCCGGGAACAGGTATTTGATGACCACCACGCCATCCGGGCCGGATTTGACGAATCCGTTGCCCAGCGTCAGGACTGCCGGGCTGCCGTCTGGGTTGGTGACGAAACTGCCGTCCGCATTCTGCTGATAGGTCGTTCCGATCTGGTTGCCGAACGCATCCAGCGTAACCTGTCCGCCGGATTGACCGAAGGTGCCGCCGGCTTCCTTCAGCGTGACGCTGAAGTTAGCCAGCCCCAGTTCCTGCGGCAGATCTGGCGTGCCGCTGATCGGCTGGTTGTCCTCGAACACGAACACGGAAATCTGTGCCGTGGGAACCTGCTGCCGATTCACCACGATGATCACGGAGTCCTGCCCCGCCGCGATCGGCGCGCCGCCCATCTGGTAGCCGCTGCGCGGCAGCACGGAAACGTAATAACGCTTGGCTGCATCCAGCGTGAGCGTCGAGGGGGACTTGGTGGGGTCTATGCTGTCGCCGGCAGCAACCACGGGCATGTAGCTGGTATGGAAGCTCAGCGCCAGGTTGCTGGCATCGGCCGGCACGTTCTGCACAGAAGCCTTGGAGGCATCCTCCTCCACCAGCCAGCGATAGTCGGTCACTGCCACTCCGTCCGGACCGACTACGTTGATGGTCAGAGCATAGGCGTTAGAATGGAGAAAAGTTCCTGACAGACACAGCGCGAAAATCACGCGCCACAGATTCTGCACCGCCATCCTGAAATTGCTCTCTACATGGGTTCTCATAATGCCTCCCTCGATTGTGCGACAAGAAGTTGACTGACTCCGATTCAGCGCCGGAGCCTGCGGCCCGTTTGCTGTGTATCTTTGGACACAAGTATTAGTCAGGAGCCAAGTTGGCGCACTCAGGCACAACCCGTATTCAGCTACGCGCAACACTGTATTTCTTGGGGGGTGAGGGACTGTAGAAAAATTACCCGCTCATGGGTTGGAGTTTCCCCGGCTTTTCATCTTTCAGGACCACGATGAATCGCAGTCACCATGAGAAGAACTGCCGCATACAGACACGAGAAGGGAAACTAAAGGGGGCCGACTCAGGCCAGCGATTCCAGCTTGCGCTTGTGATACAGAGTGTCTCCATGAATCTACACAGTACTACTCATTGAGCGCTGCCGCATGAGGACGGCTGCCCTATACCTGAGAAGATGCTTTGCAGCACCGTCATGGATCGTTTCTTGATGGAAGACTTATGAATAGTACGATGCACATATCACAGCCCGCAGAGGGGGCAACCGCTGTTTGTGAAGGCTCTCCTTCCGGCCTCCATATCCGCCGGGCCACGCCCGGCGGAATGCCGCGCTTCGGCCGACTCTCAAGGATTCGCCCCGATTCCGCCGTACGCCTGCAGGCGGTAATCGCCATACAGTGAGCAGGCGCCGGGCGTCGGGCAGATCAGGTACTGCGTGAGCGGCCCGAAGCGAGCGTCGAGCCAGTTGCCCCCTTCATCCATCGCCGGTGCCGTGGCGATATTGGAGATCAGTCCCGGCTGCTGGATGGACAGGCCCTTGTCGCCGTTGAAGTACTCCGCCAGGAACGCGGGAGCAGTTGCACTGTTACTGACGTCATAGCCAGCAGCATTAGTCAGGATGCTGTTGGTCGGATTCAGCTTGTCCGCCCCGACATCCGCGTAAGCAGGCCAGGTTCCCTGCAGCGCCGTACCCAGCACGCCGAGGTCGGAGTACACCGCCGGTTGGCCGGCGCTTATGTTGGGCACCAGGCCGTAGGTTGCCGGCACGGTAGTCCGGTCGATCGTCCAGTAGAACGAGCGGTTGTGCCACACGATGTTGTTAGCCAGAGCAGGGTTGGAGTACGGCACCTTGTAGCCGCTGGCCGCACCGATCGTGTTGAACAGCAGTTTGCTGTGAGCGCGCGCTACGATGCCGGCCGGTTGGGGCAAGGAGAGATTCGGGCTGCCCGGGGGAAAGGCCGTCCCGGCCGTGGCCGTGCTGTCGTTGTTGGCCACGGTGTTGCCGGTGATGCTGGCTTTCACGGTGTCCTGCAGCGAGATGCCGCCGCCCGCCATTGCGGCCATGTTGTTCACCAGCTTGTTGTTGGTCAGCGTCAACTGGTACCAGCCGGCCGGGTTGTTTGCTCCCCTGCGCACATCCAGACCGTTGACGAATTCGGCGCGGATGCCGCCGCCGTCACCGGCCCCAGCCTGATTGCCCTGTATCAGGTTGGACGACACCGTCACATTGCCGGTGCCGGGCGAGGGACGCGGGGTTGTCTGCGGAGCCAGCGATGCCTGTCCGCCGATGAAGATGCCTCCGCCGGAAACATTCGCGCCCGGGTTGTACGCCTGGTTGAAAATCACGGTGTTGTTGGCGATCGTGCCGCCGTTGCTGAAGCCCTGGTGACCGATGCCGCCACCGCCGCTCATCGAGAAGTTGCCGCAGATGTGGTTGCTGCTCACATTGTAGTTGTGGCTGCCGGTGTGCAGCGCGATACCGCTACCGGTGCCATTGCGGCTGCCGTTCTGCGTGACGTGATTGTGGTGGATCTTCACAAAGTTGTTTTTTGCGTTGGTGTAGCCGCCGAACCAGCCGTCATTGGCCGGAACCACGGCCGGGTTGGCCAGGTTAGGATGGCCGAGGCGGATGCCGCCGCCATAGACGCCATTGTTGCCGATCAGCTTGTTGTTGCTGATCTCCAGATAGTTGGCGTAGCCGTTGACGAAGATGCCGCCGGCATTGTCCGAACCGCTGATGGTGAAGCCGTCGATGCGCGCGTTGCGTACGTTGACGAAGGCCTGTGTTCCGCTGGCTTTGGGCACCACCATGATGCCCGGCCCCTCTTCCGTATTGAACAGGTCTGTTGCGGTCTGCCCGGGCAGCAGGTCGAAGCCGCCAGCAGCAAGCAGCTGGTCGATCTTACTGCGCCAGGCCACTACCTTCGCAGCCGGCGATTTGGCGGCATTGATGTGTGTGGACGGAGCGCCCCAGCCCTGCAGACGGACCATCTTGTTCATGATAACCAGTTCGTCATACGTCCCGGGCGGCACCATGATCATGTCGCCGCGATTGGCCGCGTCGATGGCGGCCTGGATCCTGGTGCCGGGCGCGACCACCCGGATGACGTTGGACGCGGTGGGGCCGTAACCGCCGACGGTAACCGTAACTCCCGTGACGCTGCTCTTGCCGTTGCCGCGCGTGACTTGCAACTGACCGGTGCTCGCACCACTTGGCACGCGGGCGATGATGATGCCATCGCTCCAGGAGACGATCGGCAGGGACAGGCCGTTGAGTGTCACATTGCCGGTGCCCTGGGTCGCGCCGAAACCATGATCCCGCAGTATGGTTCTGGTTGTGGCCGCTGTGCCGTCGTAAGCCGGGTTGGGCACTTCCTCCATGCCGGCCGAAACGATGGTCAGCCGCGGCTGGGTAGCGATGTTGGTGGTCGGCGGCTGCACATACGGGCCGTTGTAACTCAGACCTCCCGCAGTCTTGCCTTCCACCGAGTAGATGACCGGCGTGGCGGCATCGAACTCGCAGTCCAGCGGGAACTGGGACGCACCGGCGAAAGCCGCCACCGGAGTTACCGGTGTATCCAGATAAGTGGTCTTGCCCGGCAGGTACTGGAAGGTATAGCAGAACTGGCTGTACTGCCGGCTGAAGTTGGGATCGATGATCATCTGCCCGAAGGTCGGCGAACCGGCGCGGGTATCCTGGATCGGGCCCGGGTCGTTTATGCAGGTGGAGACTATGTTGGGCGACACGCCTGACGGGAAAGGCGGATTAATGGTGTAGGTGGACGGCATCAGCGCGTTGAAGTGACCCCACTGGTCGGCATAGACGCGCGAGATTTCGCGCCCCGACCAGTCGCGTATCGACACCGGCACCCACGACGCCGCATGCTTCTCGCCGAAGGTAGGTGCGTTGGAGTCGAACTCGTTGGAAGCCAGGTCCAGGATGAAACCCACGACGTGCCCCGCCACCGGCACTTCGGTGAACATGTGGAAGTCGGCCGGGGTGTTCATGCCCTGGGCGACGAGCACCTTCTTGCGATCGCACTGGTTCCAGGTCTTGCCCGGGTTAAGCGGGTCGTACGAGGTGTTGGGCTCCATCTGGTCGTTGAACAGGTTGAGGTACTGCGGCACCGGCAGCGCATCGCCCACGCATTCCGGCGGCAGCGCCAGCGGAGACGGTGCCGGCGGATCGCCGAACGCCACGTTCTTGTCGCCGTTGCCCTGGTGCAGGTAACCCGGCGGCGTCATCGCTTCGACGACATAGGTACCGGGCGGCAGTTCCGGCTTGCCGGCCGGACCGCCAAAGGCATAGCCGCCGTCGAACACGGCCGGGCGCACCTGGTTGAAGTTGCGCAGGCCGTCATAGCAATCGGTGGTGACGCCATTGGAAACAAATGTCTGCCCCTGGCAACCGGCGGGTACGCTGTCGTCCCAGCTGTCGGTCCAGGCCACATCCACCGCATCGCCCTTGCTGTAGCCAGCGGCGGCGTTGCGCTTGGTGTCCTCGGGTCCCTGTGCTGCGGTGCCGTCGCTCCAGCCGAACGGGTGGTTATCGACATCAGACAGGATCGCCACGTGGCCCTGAGAGCTCAGCGTCAGACAACCTGCCCCTGCCAAATCAGGCTGGTCGATCTTGCCGTCGTTGTCGCAATCGCGGTACAGGTTGATCTGCACCCGCGGGATGCCCGGTTCCCAGTTCTCGGCAAATGCATAGCGCGGGTCATCTTCGGCACGAGTGATGCCATAGTGGACGATGCCGGCGATACCGCCGTTCTCGCCCGGCGCGTAGTTCGCCTTGCCCCACTCGACCACGTTGGTCTGCCCGAGGAAGTTCTGAAGACCTTGCAGCAGCACCGGACCGGTCTCGGTGCGAGACAGATTGTTCCCGGCCGGCCCGACCAGCGGCGTCGCGGTCGCGGCGCCGGTGACGGGATCGGTATCGAACTGCGGCTGGGGATTGAGCTTGCCCCAGGACGGCATCGTCCAGCCGTTATGGGGAGGTATCTGGCCGCCACCATCCACCACGACCGTCGCGCCGGTCGCCTTGAAGCGGGCGAAATCGACCTCGGCCACCAGCCAGTTGAAGAAGGGGAACACCTCGTGGAAATAGGCATTCCCCAGCAGATCGGTGGTCATAGACTGGTAGATGCTGCCGTCACGGAAGCGCAGGTTCATCGCCTGAGCGGGTATGCCGACCTCGCCTGTGTCGCGGAAACCGTTCTGGTTGGTATCGAAGAAGGCGCTGGCCTGGTAATGGCTGAACCAGTCGAACACCGGCACGTCGAGCAGGTTGACGGCACCGCCGCCCGGCGGCACCGTCACGTTGGTCGTGGCGAAGAGGCGGTCGAGAAACTCGTCCCAGATGACCAACTGATAGTTGCCGGCAGGCACATTGGGGATGGAGAAGGTGCTGTCGGCGTTGCACGGGCCGGTGTACACGGCACGCCCGCCCACCATGACCATCTCGTTCAGTCCGACCCAGCAGGTGGGCACGGGGCCGCCGGTAACATAGGTGAAATTGGGCGGACGCGACATATGCTGGTTCACCACCCTGCCGGTGATGGTGGATTTGCCGTTAAGCACGGTCGTATCCATGGTGTCCCTGACGAAACCGATGTCGATATGGTGACCGGCCGGCCCAAATTCCTGGAAGAATGGGGGCTCGTTAGGCTTCACCCAGGCATCGATGCCCTTGGTGCCTTCGAAGGTGGAGGTCTGGTGCCACCCCGTGGGTGGGATTGCCTCGACAGTGTATTTGCCCGGAAACAGGTATTTGATCAACGCCGTGCCATCCGGGCCGGTTTTGATGAAGCCGTTGCCCAACGCCAGCACCTTCGGGCTGCCATCCGGGTTGTAGACGAAGCTGCCGTCGGCCAGTTGCTGGTAAGTCGTCCCGATCGGGTTGGCGAATGCATCCTGGGTAACCTGCCCGCCGGATTGACCGTAGGTGCCGCCCGCTTCCTTGAGGGTGATGCTGAAGTTAGCCAGCCCCTTTTCCTGCGGCAAGCTAGGCCCGCCGCTGATGGGATGATTGTCCTCGTACACGAAGATGGATATCTGTGCCGTGGGGACCGGCGTCTTGTTCACCACAATGGTCACCGCAGCCTGTCCCGGCGCGATCGCCGCACCGCCCATCTGGTAGCCGCTGCGCGGCAGGACGGAAACGTAATAGCGCTTGGCGGCATCGAGCGCCAGCCCGCCGGGAGACTTGGCCGGATCCGTGCTGTTGCCGGCAGCGATCACCGGCATATAACTGGTGTGGAAATTCAGCGACCGGTTGCTGGCATCGGCCGGAACATTCGGCACGGAAGCCTTGGTGGCATCCTCTTCCACCAGCCAGCGATAGTCTGCCACCACCTCATTGGCGGGACCGACCACGTTGATGGTCAGGGCTTGGGCGTTATGATGGAGAAGAATCCCTGACAGAAATAGCGCAAAAACCAAGCGCCACAGATTCTGCATTGCCCACCTGAAATTGCTCTCGACATGGGTTTTCATAATGCCTCCATAGGTTGTGCGACAAGAAGTTGACTGACTCCGCTTCACGCTGGAGCTTGCGGCCCTATTGCTGAAAATCATTGGATGCAAGTATTGATCAGGGTGCAAATTCGCACACTCAGGCAAAACACTTATTCGGATATGCACAAGACTCTATTTTGAGGGCGGGGAACCCTAGAAAAATCACTTGCCCAAGGGCTGGAACTTGCCCGGATTTTCATCTTGCAAGGGCAAGAATGCCGCGAAGATAACGCTGCATAAACATATCGGCTAACCCGCTCTATATCTGCCAGCCTGGCTGATGGAAGACTGACAGTGGGTTGGGGCGGTAGACAGGGACAGTGTCCATTCCATGGCTGTGCACGCCATAGCATTTCTCAATACTGTATACGCCATAGTATTTCTCGATGATATCGCCGAGATAAGCGTCGCCGAACGTGATGGCGCAGCGCTTGATCGATGCCGATATCCTGCCGATGTCGATCGACGACCCCGAACCTATATCGAGAATGTCGAAAACGGCACGGTCGCCCAGAACACGTTCCATGGCACGTACGATATCGAGCATCATGGTCGAACATGGGTTCGCGATGGTGATCGTCTCGGCATTCGCGCCTTCCGTTTTAATCAGGTCCATCGCTATTTTCACGACATCATCCACGTCGATGATATTTCGTATGGCTCCGCCCCAGATATGAAAGCGTTCCGAGCGCGCTATACGAGCATGGAGATAATTCAGCAGGGTATGGGGATTAGGCGTTCTGCCGGCCACTTGGGGCAGACGCAAAATAAGGTGTCTTGCACAGTCGCGGACTCGATTCTCTATCAGGATCTTGTGTTTCACGTATTCGCTGTCCCTTGTGGCGGGGTCTTCGATGCTGCAGGTGCTGAAATACACGATCTGGTCGTGTGGAGAACACTCGGCTATAGCGGCATCGAGTCGCATGCGCTCGCGCAGGTACTCGCGCTCATCCTTGCATCCCGAGTTGGAAACACCTGCGGCATAGAAGCACGTATCACCAATATCATTTGCGCCGCCCTGAGCAAATGCTCTTGCGATCAATCCGGAGCCTACGATCATGATCTGCCTCCTAATCACTGACTCATTCCATCATCGCCAGAAATCGACGCCACATTCGGGCATGAATTACCAACGACACCAGGATGAATCCTGACCAAACAACGCAGGGTATGAAATACGCTGGATTGCTCAGGCAATCGTGGGTGAATAACAGTAATTTGCTGAGTCGTACCAGCAGTGATAAGTGGTTAATGCAAAGAGTTAAGGCGGCGCTGGACAAGTCCACCGTTCGTGGTGAACTTGTCGAACCATGAACGGAGGACAGTACCGAAGCAATGGATTACAAAAAGTTCACCCTTGGACAGGCTCAAGGCGAACGGATTTAATTAAGTTACCCCCGGCAAAGCCGGGGGTTTATCTCTATTAGCCCCTCAAAGGGGCAAAAACGTGATGCGCCTAAAGGCGCTGGCTCACATGCCTAATTTGAGCTGATCATAACGGGCATCTTCTT
>Ga0209211_10000746_pt1 | contig 64611 bp, 72 predicted proteins | sample RifGroA2_FD_183992 | JGI IMG/M metagenome (GOLD analysis project Ga0209211, IMG submission 183992) | Groundwater microbial communities from Rifle, Colorado, USA - Groundwater A2 (SPAdes) (version 2) | ecosystem: Environmental > Aquatic > Deep subsurface > Groundwater | place: Rifle, Colorado... | reverse complement strand
AGGAAATTCAAGAATAATGCCAACTTGTTCTTAATGCAGTGTATCCCAATAAATGCGGCGCAACATTGGCGCCGCCTAGATTTGTTTAGGAATTATGAATTTTTTGTGTATATATTCGGAGATACTGCAAAAAACCCACACCTTTATAAATAGCAAGCATATTCTCCAGCATATATATTGGATAGAGGGAACAGAGAGTATAGCGATTAAAATTACTTTTTCTGTTTCACGCGCAGTGGAGATATTCAAAACGCGCGTTTTTATTCAAGGAGAACAAGATAAGATGTTATTTGAAGAGTTAAATATAAACAAAGAGCTAGTTCAGGGCTTAAAGGAAATGGGGCTTACAGAGCCTACTGACATACAGGTAAAGGCAATACCTCTGATAAAACAAGGCAAGGATGTAATAAGCATATCAAAGACAGGCTCTGGAAAAACAGCTGCTTTTGGAGTTCCAATTCTAGAAAATATTGTGCATGGGCATGGAGTTCAGTATTTGGTTATAGCGCCTGTAAGGGAATTAGCTGTACAAATTGCCAAAGAATTCAAGAAATTTGGAAAGCATATTAGATTTTCAGTTGCTGCTGTTTATGGAGGAGCATCAATTAATCCGCAGATAGAAGCAATTGAAAGAGCAGATATTGTTGTTGGAACACCTGGAAGATTACTGGACCATTTAGAGAACCATAAGCTTGACCTTTCAGGAATAAAATGCGTTGTATTAGATGAAGCGGACAAGATGGTGGAGATGGGTTTTATACAAGACATACGGAGGATTTTAAACAAAACCCCAAAAAACAGGCAGATGCTGTTGTTTGGAGCAACACTTTCAAATGAAATAGAAATTCTAAAGAGAGAATACATGCATACTCCTGTAACTGCACAAACACAGTCTCATGTAGGAGAAGAATATTTGGAGCAGTATTATTATGATGTAAAACACCAGGAAAAATTTTCATTACTTGTGCATCTGCTGAAGAAAGAGCAGAAAGGATTATCAATAATTTTTTGCTCAACAAGATCAACTGTAGAGGCTATTACAAAAAACCTAAAAGATAATGGAATAAGGGCAGAAATGATTCATGGCAAATTAAGCCAGAACAGAAGGCTTAAGGTAATAGAAGATTTTCATAAAGGAACACCAAATGTTTTAGTTGCATCAGCAGTTGCTGCACGCGGTTTAGATATTAAAGATGTTACGCATATTTTCAACTATGATTTATCCGAAGACCCTCAAGAGTATGTGCATAGGGTTGGAAGAACTGCAAGAGCAGGAAAATCAGGAAAAGCCATCACATTATTAAGCGAGAGAGACCATGAAGTATTCAGGGAAATACTACACAGATATCCTGTCAATGTTAAAGAGCTTCCTTTAGTAGAGTTTGAAAGGATAAGTTTTAATTCCGGAAGAGAAGGAAGAAGGTTTGGAAGCAGCAACAGGTTTGGAAGGCATGGTTCCAGGGATTCAAGAGGTCGTGGTGAGAGTTCTTCTAGGCCAAGATCATATGGTGGAAGAAGTTCGGATAGGCCCAGTTCGTATGGGGAGCAAGGCAGCTCTTCTGATAGGCCAAGTTCAGGATTTCATGGAAGGCCAAGGGCATCTGAACACAAGCCAAGAACATATGGAAGGAGCAGTTCATCCAGAGGCAGGTCATTTGGGCATAGCAGTTCGCATGGAAGGTCTGGGTCTAGGAGACGTTATTAGAATTAATTATTTTTGAAATGCTCATAACCATAACTTAATTTCTTTTTATTTCCTTTATCTAATAAATAAACTCCTTGTTTTCTTGGCAGAATTTTTCCAACAATCTTAAATTTTATTTTTTTATTGATTTTTTCTAAATTTTTAAATTTATTTTTGTTTATTGTACATACCAATTCATAATCTTCCCCACCAAATAAAGCATAGTCATATGCATCTTTTCCAACTTTTTTTGCGTCGTTGATTGTTGTTCTGCTTAATGGAATTTTTTCCTTGTAAATAACTGCTCCTGTTTTGCTTTCACTGCATATGTTAATAATTTCAGAAGCCAGGCCGTCAGAAACATCTTCCATCGCATTTATCCCATATTTTATTAGTTGCCTGGCAATATTTAATTTTGATGCGGGGTTTAAATAATAATTAATTGAACTTCCACTTTTATTGCTCCTAAATAATTCCAATCCGGCTCTTGAGCTTCCTAAATTTCCAGTAACAAGAATTAAATCATTAACTTTTGCATTGCTCCGCAAGCATAGATTTTTCTTCTCAACAAAACCAACAATAGTTAGGGTTATTGAAATTTTATCTCCACTGCTTAAATTTCCTCCAATAATGCTTATTTTGTATTTTTTTGCAGCTTTGTTGAGCCCATCATATAATCCATCTATAAAATCAACAGAAGTGGTTTTTGGCATTATTATTGATGTTAAAGCATACTTTGGAAAGCCTCCCATTGCTGCTATATCGGAAACATTGCTTTCGATTGCCTTTTTTCCTATCTGCTCAGAGTTAAACCACCCTAATTTAAAATGGTCGTCCTGCATCATGGTATCTGTTGTCAGCAGCATGTAATATTTTTTGTCAAACTTAATGACAGCAGCATCGTCTCCTATGCCTTTAATAATACCATTTGAGAAGAGCTTTGTGTTTTTTCTTATTCTTTCGATTAATCCTATTTCTCCCAAATCAGAGATTTTCATAAGAAAGCATAAACTTTTTAACTATTATATAGTTTTCTGTTTTTATGCTAAAATATGATTTACATACACATACATGCTATTCTAAGTGCAGCAATTTAAAGCCAGAGCTACTGCTAAAGACAGCTAAAGAAAGAGGCCTTAATGGCATTGCAGTCACAGACCACAATACAATAGAAGGAGCATTGAGAATAAAGAATCTTAATAAGGATAAAAATTTTGAAGTTATTATTGGAGAGGAAATTACTACACAATATGGGGATGTATTGGCATATTATTTGCAGAAGCCCATAAAATCAAATGATTTTTTTAAGGTTGTTGAAGAAGTAAAAAAACAGAATGGATTGATCGTAATACCTCACCCATTCAGGACTTCTATAAATCCGCGCCATAAATTCAAGCTGCCTTTGGAGGAAATAAAAAATAGGATTGATGCAGTTGAGTGCTTTAATGCAAGAATGCTTCCTGGAGACAACAATAAGGCTGATAAAATATCAAATAAATTCAACATTGCAAAGACTGGAGGAAGTGATGCGCATTTCAAATTTGAGGTAGGCAAAGCGTATACAATTTTTGATGATAATTTAAGAAAAGCCTTGAAAAACAGGAAAACAAAAATCAATGGGACAATTTTATACGGGCCGTTTGGGGGATTATTAAGCTTTTTAAGGAGAAGAATAGTTTAACTCACATTGCCTTTTAATTCATACACTTCTTTCATTAATGATTTTATTTGCCTGTCAAAACTTTTTTTGCTCTTATTCAAATAGGTTAATTTGCCAATATTCATTGCAGCATTAAATGGAATATAAGAGGATTTTATGCCTATTGGCAATATTCGAGTATTGGTTTCCAGAGCAAGCCTTACTGCTCCTGATTTCGGGATTCTTATTTTTGATTTTATGTAGCCTCCAGGAAAAATTCCTATTATCTCTCCTTTTTTCAAGTATTCTTTCATTTCACTAAATGCTTGTTCAGAACTAAAAATAGGGATGCAGCCAGCCCATTTCCTGCAGATAGTTTCTCCCAGAAACCACCAAGTAGGCCTAGCAAGAAAATGAATTTTTTTGTTTAATTTTTTAAGTATCGGGTAATATATCAGCAAAGGGTCAATAAGCTTTTCATGATTAGAAATTATTATAAATGGAGTTTTGACAGGTATGTTCTCAATTCCCTTAATTCGTTTTAGCAGTATCCTGCAAATGGGGTAATGCCACAGTTTTACAATAGGGTGCACCATTTATCTCATACTCATTTTATTTTCTATACCTTAAATTATACTTGAAAATATCGCTTCTTATCTGGCCGAAAAGTATCCTGTAAGATGCTGATAAAAAGTGCCTAATTCCGACTTTTAGCCTTCCTTCATCCTCAAATCTTCTCATTGAAAAATAGACTTTTATGCCTTTAATAAATCGAAATCTGCCTTGTTTTCCGCACCTTTGCACGTAGTCTAAGTCTTCTCCCAACTTTATTGTTTCGTCAAATCCCTTTATCTTTTCATGCAGCCATTTTTTACAAAAAATACTGCCACCATAAGCATTTGGATAAAAAAATTGGGTTACAAAAAGGATAAAATTAAAAATTTTAAGGTAAACTTTGTCAATAAATTTATTGGTTATGGGCTGTGTGTATACTCCAGCCACATCAAGCTCTCTTTTGTTTATTTCATTTAAAGCTTTTTTTAAAAAATCCTTGTCAAATTGCACATCAGCGTCTAAAAATAGCAAGATGCCTCCTTTGGCTGCTTTTGCCCCATTGTTTCTACCTGCAGCAGGCATTCCGCCTTTTACAACCCTGCAGCCATATTTTTTTGCTATCTGCCTTGTTTTGTCCTTGGAATTGGCATCTGACACAATAACTTCATAATTTTTATAGCTTTGTCCTTTTATAGAATTCAGTAATTCAGGAAGATACTTTTCTTCGTTCCAGGTAGGAATTATTATGCTTATCATATTAATAGCCTTATTTTTGCAGGCAACCAGACTATAAGATAGCAAAACTATTTAAATGTATATTTAAAAGTTTTTGCTATGCCTGAATCGTTTATAATCCTGCTGTTGAGCTGCTTTTACTTCATGATACCAGCTTATTTTTCCAATATGGCCCCGGTAATATCAAAAAAAATATTTAAGAGCTTGGCAATTCCCATCGATTTCAACAAAAAAATAGGCAATAAGCCAATATTTGGAAAAAATAAGACTTTCAGAGGATTGATTTTCGGGGTTTTGTTTGCAGTAATTATTGCGTACCTGCAATTTATTCTTTACAGCAATAATATTTTTGTTAACATCTCTGTTGTTGACTATTCTAATTGGTTTTTGATAGGATTTATTTTGGGGTTTGGAGCAATTTTTGGGGACCTTGCTAAGAGCTTTTTCAAGAGAAGGATGAACTATGAACCAGGGGAGCCTTTTATCCCATTCGACCAGACTGATTTTGCCATAGGAGCATTAATTTTTGCTTATCCACTGGTTGTTTTACCATTAACTAAGGTAATAACCATATTATTGCTAAGCTTTATTCTGCATATTGCTGTAAATCATTTTGCTTTTTATACCGGGATAAGGAGAGAAAAGTGGTGACTAGATAAAATAGAGCAGCACTACTGGGACAAAGAACCATAGATTTCTTATAAAGATGTCAAAATAATTTCTTTTCTTTAACAGCAAAGAAGCATTTGGAATCCCATATAAGAAAATAAGCACTGATTCTATTATGAATAAATTAAAAATTTTACTGCTCAGATAGAATACAATCCCCAGAATAAAATAAACGCGCGCTGATATATTCAGATTAATTTTATTGCTTATGATCAGAACAATTACAAACAATAAAACGACAATTAATAAGATGAAATGCACCTTATAGGAAAGTAATAATGGAACTAAAATAAGAAAAAATAATATTTTCCTGAGCAGAATAAAATATTTTTTTCCTGGTTTATGCTCTTCAGGAGCAAGCTTAATTATGATTAATCCAACTAATAACCCCAAGTAAGATATTATGGACGCTAAAAAATAGTTTAGATATGTTATTTGCATATTTTCTCTTCAATTTGCGAAATTTGTTTTACTCTTCTTTTATGCCTCTCTTCGTTGCTGAAGCCTGTATTAAGCCAGAGCCTTACAGCTTCTATTGCCTGCTTTTCTGCCAGAAATCTTGCACCTAAAGAAAGCATATTCACATCATTATGGATTCGAGATAGCTTTACTATATCTAGGTTGCCGCCATAGTATAATGCAGCCCTTATGCCTTTTACCTTATTCGCAACTATTGCTTCCCCTTGCCCAGAACCTCCAAAGATTATGCCTTTGCTGTTGGGGTTTTGCGCAACTTTTTTTGCTGCCTTGAAGATAAATTCAGGATAATCATCATCATGGTTATAAGAACTGGCCCCCAGATCATCAACTTCGTAACCTTCCTTAATAAGAAATTTCTTTATTGCTTCTTTAAGCTTGAATCCAGCATGGTCACTTCCTAAGATTATTTTTTTGGTTGGCATTATTATTTTTAATTTTTTTATTGTTTTAATATTTATTGGTTTTTACTATGTTGGTGAGAAAGCCTAATCCGTGCTTGTCCCGAGCAAAGCGAATGGGACACCAAAAATCCAAGATTTTTGAGTGTGCGAGGCCTTAGGATCCTCTCAACTTCGCAACATTGCATGTTGCTCAGGTCGTACTTCATTAATCCTGCGGAGCGGTATGATTTGGCAATTTGCGCACAAGCACTGACTTTCGCAACAACCTTTTGTTTACCATGCCTTTACAAATTCACTGTGGCCCCACTGGATTAATAAATCTACTTTAAGGTTTTCCAGTTTAGGTATATCGCATGCGCCATAGCAGCTTCCTAGCCATATCATAACAGAAGCACCTGTGTTTTTTTCAATATATTCCTGGATTTCTCTTGCTTTTGGCTTTAGGCCGTCTGGCAACTGGATGCATACTAATTTAGCATTGGTTTTCTTGATTTCTTCTACTGCTCTATTTAATTCTAAATCATAGTTTTCCATAATTATAAAGAATAATAGGTTATTTTAAAAGTTTATTGCAGTTTTTTACCTACATAAACAACTCATCCAGCTCAAAGTCAGAAAGGTCTCTTTTATTGATGAGTTTAGCAAAGTCCTTGTTGTTCATCTTTTTCCTTTCTTCCCTCATGTTTTCTATTTCAGTATTATCTTCGTCAAAAAACTCTTCCATTTTTTACCTCGTAAAAAATGCCAGAAAACCGAGACAAATTAGTCCGTTGGTTTTCGCTGCATTTTTATTCATCATGTTCGAGGCAGTATAGCTTAGACATGCTATTAACTGCCTAATCAAAACTAAAGAATCACCTTTTTATTTACTACTGGTAGGTAATGTTCTAGTATATAAAGCTTTCGTTTTTTTGTTATATCTGTTCAATTTCATAATTAGTTGACAAAATGCAAATCTGCGTGTAGGGGTGTCTGCTTTATAAAGTTTAAAAACAATCTATATACTGGAGAAGTGTCAATTAATTTCGGAATTATACAGTAATAAATAAATTTTAGAATTTTAAGACATAGCAAAAATTAAGTTAGAGCATCATCTGGAACAGAAAATATATCTTTCCTCAGAATACAACATTTTACTTATCACTAAACTCCACCATCTTGTCTGTATAATCTGCCAAAAACCTGTTTAAAAAACCCTCAGATTCCTGCTCTTCAGATGGCTTCCTTCTTTTTATCATTTTCCCACTCCTTATGCATTATCAAGATATGCATATCTTGATTCCTCACCTAGCATCATGTCTTCACAATCCCCGCATAAGTAAGGGTTGCTATGGCCGCTCTCATAGATTATATATCCGCAGCTTATGCATCTGTTTCTTTGCATATTCTCACCTCACATTAATTTACACATATGCCCCTTCATAGCCCTCCATAAAGGCTGCTTCCTCAGGGCTTAGCTCGTCATCTTCCAAAAGCCTGTCTCTTACACTTTCTGAATAAATGCTGTCATCGCCTATGCTGTTATCAAGCTCTTCGTCTGGCAGAAATTTTCGTTCCATATGCTCACCTCCTACTTTTTATATAATTTCCACACCAATTATATAATCTATAACAGAAAGTATTAAATATATATAGTTGTCCCCTATACTATATATTGGGTATATTCATTATATACCCTAATTCAAGGGGTGGTAAAAATCGATTATAGAAAGCTTATAGGTTTTAGCAAGGGTTCTTTTGTTGTAACCATGCCTAAGGCATGGGTATATAAGCATAATCTGAAAAAAGGAGATACAATAAGCATAGAAGAAGGCAGCAATGAGCTGGTTTTTTATGCCGGAGAAAAAGAGATCAAAAGAGGGGAAAAATCCATTTCTATAAGCGCTGAAGATAAAAAATTAAGCATGATAAAAGCTGAAATAGTCTCAGCTTACCTTAATAACTACCATACAATTGAGATTTTTTCTGAAACTCTTGAAGATGATGCGCCTGTCATAAAAGATATTTTAAGAAACCTTTCTGGAATGGAGATTATAGAGCAGACAGGCAAAAGAATAGTTGCAAAGGACCTTATTGATGTAAGCAGCATTCCAATACAGAGCATAATAAGAAGGATGGACATCATAACAAGGTCAATGATTGATGATACTATCTTATGCATGCAGGGAAAATGCAGCCCAAACAGCATAATCCATAGGGATACAGATGTTAACAGGCTTTATTACCTTGGCTTTAGGGTCATAAAGAATGTAATGGAAGATCCTATGCTTATGAACAAGTTTGGAACAACACCATGGAAAATATCCAGCGACAGAAAAATTTTGTCAAGGATAGAGGAGATTGCTGACAGGCAGAAAAGAATAAGCAGGACGCTTGCAGAAGCAGAGTTTAAGGAAAATGTCATTAAAGATCTTAAGGAAATTAGTATGGAAATAAGGGAAAGGTACAACAATGCAATGAAAGCCTACTACACAAATGACAAGAAAATAGCATATGATATAGAAATAACAAGCAAAAGCGTTATTGAAAAATGTGATAAATTCCTTATGGATATTGGCAATGAAATATGCTCAATATGCCAGCAGAAGCAGAAGCCAGGCACTTTGCAATCATCGAAAAAAATACCTTATGAAGATTTGGCCAAGTCTCCAGCTAATATTATTGTTTCCGCGTCAACGATTGCAGAGTATACAAAAGCAACCATAACTTTTATCAAATATATTGCAAGAACTATCCTTAATATGGATTAAATGCAAAAATAAGGCTTTTTGCAAAGGGAAGGGTAGCGTCAATATGTGAGCGTCCTTTATCCTTACATCAAGCAAAAAGGAAATTGCAATGGGAATTTTTGCATTATCGTTGCACATTGAAATGCGAACGACGCTACCCCAAGCGAAGCGAGCCTTTGCGAAAAGCCAATGTAAAAGAATTTCGCAAAAACACTAATACCCCTCAAAAGAAATCTTTTTTCCTTCTTTTTCCAAAACAGTTACTATCTTATTGCTTTTCCTTACTTCACCTATAATTTTTCCTTCTTTTGCAATCTGTAAAATATTATCAGCATCTTTATCTTTGCAAATAACAAAGAAGCCCATTCCCATATTAAACGTCTCATACATCTCTTTATCAGAAAATCCCGATTCCTTTTGCATTAAATCAAAAATTGGTTGCGGTTTTAACGGCTTATCAATCAAAAACTCAAAATTTCCAGAAACCCTGTTAAAATTTTTTAGTCCATAGCCGGTATTATTAACTCCGACAACATCAAACTCCTTTGCTACTTTTGCAACTGTTTGCACATATATGTTTGTAGGCTCCAACAATACTTCTCCAATAGTGGACCCGTCAAACTCGTCATTTAATGAATGTTTTCCTTTATACAATTTTTTAAATTCATTCCTTGTTTCAAAATCCCCGCTTAATAAATGATGCCTTAAGGCAGTATAGCCATTGCTATGAGGCCCAGAACTCCTTAATGCAATTATTTTGTCTCCAACATTTATTTTCCGTTTTTTTATCTTACCCTTCTCTATAAATCCTACCATAGAGCCGACCAAATCAAACCCATATCCTTCATTAAACGAGCTTATCAATTCATCAGCACTTGCTGTTTCCCCCTTCCCAAAATTCATCCTGATAGAATTCCTTAATGCTTTTGACGCATCAGACATCTCAAGCCCTTTTGACATTCCTTTAACTATATCCCCAGTTATAGCTTCCTCTTCTATTTTATTCTGGCACGTTATGCAGTCCATAAACAAAAACGGGCTTACTGCCCCAAGCGTAGCAAGGTCATTTGCGCTCATTGCAACGCAGTCAATGCCAATTGTATCATATTTTTTCATTGCCTCGGCAATTAACACTTTTGTCCCGACACCGTCAATGGCAGAAGCAATATAATGATCGGGAAAAACCTCATCGTTTTCAAAAAGCTCTGCAAACAAGCCCTTGCTTTCCGGAATAATATCTTTTTTCAAAGAAGAAGGTATTGCTTTCTTTATTGCATCAACAGCGTTTGCTTCCCTGTTTGCATAGTTTGAATTCATATGAAAAGCAAAAGAATTGGTATTTATAAAGGTTTTTAAGATTGGGGCTACAGAATGTTTTAAATATATATAACAATATTTTATTATTATGGAAAAAACATTTGAAAAAATTTGGAAATTGGCAGTTCCTTATCTTAAAAAAGGTAAAATAAAGAATTTCGTATTACATACTAAAGGGGGTTGTTAAGGCTACGGAATTATTACTAAAAAAAGAAAAAGGTGATAAAGATATTTTAATTCCAGCATCAATATTACATGATATTGGTTGGTCAAAGGTTCCCTTAAAATTACAAATGAGTAAAACGATAAAGCAAAAAAGATAAATGCATTAGAATTGCACTTAAAATATGTGCCACCTATTATTGAAGAAATTTTGACTGAAGTTGGCTATAATAAAAACAAAATCAAAAAAGTAATTGATGTAGTATTAGCACACAAGTTTGAGGCTCCAAGACGATTAGACAAACAATTGCTGATTGATGCTGATACCTTATCTGATTCTTTTAAGGAGCAATTCTACAGCGATGTTAAAGAATTTAAGACCACTCCAAAAGAAAATTACAATTTTCGAAAAAATAATCATTTCTATACAAGAACAGCACAAATAATTTTTAATAAAGAGTTAGGAAAAAGAAGAAAAGAATTTTTTCGCTCCAGAGAATAATTATTCATCACGTATAATAAAACTTTCCCTTCTCTTTCTGCTCCCTGTCCAATTTTGATTCCAATTTATTGACCCTTGGCATTAAGCTTTCCTTGTCTCTCCTTAAAGTGATTCCCAATTTGCTCAAAAACATGTTCATTCCGTCTTCCATTGAAAAAGGCCCCTTTACAATTCCATTTTTTGCAGGAACGCCCTCAAAAACCATTAGCTTATCTGACAGATAATCCAAAAACAATAAGTCATGGTCAACAATCAGCGCAGATTTATTTTCTAACTCGACAAAATCACGAATGACTTTAGAAACAATTAATCTTTGCTCAACATCAAGATACGCAGAAGGCTCATCCAGAAGATAAAGCTCAGCATCATTGCCAAAGCAATAAGCAATAGCAACCCTTTGCAGCTCTCCGCCGCTTAATTCATTTAATTTCTTTTCAAAAAGCGGTTTTATATTTAACGGGTTTATTATTTGGTTTGTATATTTTTTTATCGTATTGCTTAAAATATTGATTACTAATTCATCATTGGACTCTAAATATTGGGGTTTGTAGCTTACTTTGACCTTTTCATTCAATTCCCCGTCATCTTTTTTAATCTCCCCTGCAAGAACTTTTACAAAAGTTGTCTTTCCTATTCCATTTTCTCCTAAAACACCAATAACTTCACCTTTGCTTATACTGCCCTCTTCTGTGCTTAAAGAAAACTTTCCAAGCTTCTTGCTCAGCAAATTCCACGAAATAAGCTCTTCTTTTTGTTTTTTAAAAAAAGGCTTTCTGGGCTCAAATTTTATCTTTTTGCCCCTAAACCTTATATTCTCCTCGTTTAAGTAACCCTCTAAGTAAACATTTATTGCATTTTTCACTGGCTTTAATCCAGAAACACTGCCATAAACATCTTCTGCACCATACATAATATGCGCTAAATCAGACATATAGTCAAATATTATCAAATCATGCTCAACAACCATGACAGCAGTATTTTCATTTGCTAAACTTCTTATGAATCTGCTTACATTTATTCTTTGCTTAATATCCAAATAGCTGCTGGGCTCGTCAAAAATATACAAATCAGCATTTTTCAAAACAGCAGCAGCTATTGCAACTCTTTGCAATTCACCACCGGAAATTTCATCAATGTTATTATCCAGTATGCCATCAATCTCAAGCTCTTTTGCTATTTCATCAAGTTTATTTTTTTCATCTATTTTTTTTAATAAATTTATAACTCTTCCTTTTTTTGCTTTTGGTATCATATCAACATGCTGCGGCTTGTAACTGACTTTTACAGAGCCTTTCTCCACGTTTTCAAAGAATTTCTGCGTTTCAGTTCCTTTAAAAAAATTAATTATCTCCTTAAAATCTGCTTTCTTTCCAAAATCGCCAAAATTCGGCTTAAGCAATCCGCCTAATATGCTGATAGCAGTTGATTTTCCAATGCCATTAACTCCTAAAACACCCACAACCTTGCCAAACAATGGCGTTGGCAAGCTAAACAAGGCAAACTCATTCTCACCATACCTGTGAATAGGTTTTTTATCAAGAATTTCTGGCAGATTAATTACTTTTATAGCATCAGGAGCAGCCTTAACACATATGCCGCAGCCAATGCACGTATTCTCATCTATGCTTAAAAATCCGTCTTTCTCTACCTTAATGCACTCTACCCCCGTTCTGTTTACAGGGCAAAGGCTCTGGATATGCAGTTTCTTCTGCTTGTCCTTCAGCTTCTCATTGTCCACAACTGCAATTCGTTTCATATATCCTAAGATTTCATACAGCATTTATAAATATTAAGATAATTAAGTTGGTTCTGAAAGTAAAGAATTATAGGCTCTCAAGCAATGCCAGAGAGTTCTTAATGTAGTATATACCAAATGTTGCCGAGCAATAATGGCGAGGCGTAAAATTCCAAGGAATAATTATTATAATAAAAAAATAAATAATATTAAAAACACAAATGAATAACTAGCTAATATGAAATGCGAAATCTGCAATAAAACCATAGAAACAACATTCATGGAAAAAATATTAGGCACATATATAAAAGACGACAAAGGCAAAAAACATTTAGTTTGCCAGGAATGCCAGAAGAAATTTTCCAATGACAAGGCAACGATTTTAGAAAATATTAAGTAGCCCTGTGCTATTTCTGCATATAACGCCCCGGTAGCTCAGTCAGCTAGAGCGACAGCTTCGTAAGCTGTAGGTCAAGGGTGCAAATATCCCAGAGGGAGACTGGAAATCCCAAAGGGATTTGCAAGTCCCTTTCGGGGCTTATTTAATCTTCTTAACCCTTTCCACACCATTAATCTTAGAAATATACTCAACAACATCTTTTGGAACCAAACTTGGCCAATCCATATCTTTAATCATCCTGTTTCTTATTATTGTGCTGGAAACGCCTTCCAGCATATTAACCATTTTTACTTTATATTTTTCCTTAAAGCATCTTTCAGTCCATTTATTTCCAGTAAAAACAACATCAAACTTAGGCACTAGTGTTTCAATGTGCTCAAGCCACTTCTTATCGTTGTGGAAATCCGGTATTGGAAAAACAGTATAATTGCTTATCCCGTTATTTGGAAGAACTGAATCAATCATCTCTGTCCTTTCCTCAACAGTAAAAGGATTCTCTTTTGTATGCTTTTCATTGCTGCTTCCAATCCCTATAGCAAGCTCATCAACTTCCTTAAACGCATTCTTTATATCAGAAAGATGCCCAAGATGAAATGGCTGAAACCTTCCAATAAATAGGCCTCTTTTCATAATCTCCCCTTGACTTTAAAAACCATTGGCATAGCCCTTTTGTGCTCATTTGCCCCTACTCTTTTAATAACACCCTCTATAACTTTTTTATCAAACCCTTTCTCAATCATTTTTTTAATGGAATTTTTTTCTTCGATGTAAAGCCTTAATATTGTATCCAGCTTATCATAGCTTGCTCCCAGCTCACCTTCATCAGTCTGGCCATGATAAAGCTCTGCTGTCGGAACCTTGTTTATTATTTTTTCAGATAGCCCTAAAAACTTTGCAAGCCCTATTACCTCTGCCTTAAATAAATCCCCAATAACTTCAATATCAACAGCCCCATCTCCATACTTTGTAAAATACCCAAGCATAATTTCTGTTTTGTTTGAAGTTCCAATGACCAAAGCATCATTTGAGTTGGCATAATTATATAGTATAACAGCCCTTACTCTTGAAATAGTATTCATTTTCGCAACCTTATTTTGCTCCCACTCAACTTTCCCAAATTCCGAAACAAAATCATTAATGTAAACTAAAGAATAATCTATCCCATTTAATGTGCAAAATTCAACAGCATCCATTATATTTTCTTCAGAGCTCAATTCCTTAAAAGGCATTATCAGAGCTTTAATATTCTCTTTTCCAATGGCATCAGCAACAAGCTTTGCGCTTAAAGCAGAATCTATTCCTCCGCTAAGCCCAATCACAGCTTTTTCAAACTTATTTTTTTTGAAATATTCCTTTATTCCGTTAACTAATATGCTATGCGTTTGCCTTATTTTTTCATCCCCCATACCTGCATATGTTTTTTGCTGCATTTAAAAATCTTTTTAAATAACGAATAAAAACTAAATCTTATGATAAAGACAATATTATGCGATCTAGGCAACGTAATAGTTTTTTTTAATGAAGACAAGCTTATAAAAGGTCTAGCAGAGTTTAGCAATAAGGATGAAAAATATGTGCATAGGTTTTTTAACCGTTCTATAGCTAGGAGCGGTTTTGACAAGGGAAAAATAAGTGCAGAGCAGTTCTTTAGACACTTTAAGACTAATCTGAATTTAAAATTAAATTTCAGCCAATTTAAAAAAATATGGTGTTCTTGTTTCAGTCCAAATAAGGAAATGGAAGAGCTTCTTAAGAAACTAAAGAAAAATTACAATCTTGTTTTATTGTCAAACACAGACGAAATGCATTTTACTTACATTAAGAATAATTACCCAATACTAGATATTTTTGACGACCTTATCTTATCATACAAAGTGGGATATAAAAAGCCAAGCCCTTTGATCTATTTGTATGCATTAAAAAAAACAGGAAGATTTCCAAGCCATATATTGTACATAGACGACATCAAGGAGTATGTCAGAGCTGCAAAACTTTTCGGAATAAAATCCATTCAATACAAAAATTTCGAAAAATTAAAACTAGATTTGAAGCAAAAGAACATAAAAATTTAAGAATCATTTTATGAAAAGCAAGCTAAAAAATAAAATAAAGAAAAAACATATTTATATATTCCCGGCATTATCACTATTACTCTTAATAATATTCGCAAACAAACCTGAAAACAGCATTTCCGAAATGAAAAAAGTAAGAGAGCCAGTAGTAGCCGGATCATGGTATCCCGGAGACAAGCCAACCTTAAAAGCAGATATAAAAAAATATTTGGATAACGTTAAAAAAGCTGATTTAAATGGAACCATTAAGGCAATTATTGTGCCTCACGCAGGCTATAGGTTTTCTGGCCAGATTGCAGCAGCAGCATTCAAGCAGATAGATACCGACTATGAAACAGTAATCCTTATGGGGCCAAGCCATGCATATCCTTTAAATGATGCTTCTATCCTGAATGTTACCCACTACAAAACCCCTCTTGGAGAAATTCCATTATCTAAAAAAGTCAAGGAACTATTAAAAGAAGATATCATAAAAACAGTCCCAGAAGCAGATGCGCAAGAGCATTCCTTGGAAATAGAGCTTCCATTTCTTCAAGAAACATTAACAAACTTTGAATTAATCCCAATCCTCGTAGGAGATATCGATCCAAATAAATTCAAACAAGTTTTGTTAAAGCAAATTGATGATAAAACCTTGATTGTTGTTAGTGTTGATTTATCTCATTATCATCCTTATAATGAAGCAAAAAAATTAGACTCATACTCGATAAACAGTATCATTAGCCTAGACTCAGAAGGAATTTTTGATGCAGAAATAGATGCCCCATGGGCAGTTTCTACTTTAATAAATATTGCAAAAGAAAAAAATTGGAAGCCAGTTTTGCTTTATTACGCAAATTCTGGAGACATTACTGGAGATAACTCTGCTGTTGTCGGCTATTCAGCTATTGCTTTTGTTGAGCAGCATGAAAAAGATAAAAACAATGAAAAAAAAGAACTATTGGCAAAAGAAGAGCAAAAAACCTTACTAAAATTAGCAAGAAATACAATTGAAACATACCTTAAAACAGGAAAAAAACCCAATGTAGACGAAACAAAATTAACCCCTACTTTAAAAAAAGTCCAAGGCTGCTTTACAACCCTAAATAAAAATCATGATCTTAGGGGATGTATCGGCCATATTCTGCCTCAGGAAGAATTGTATAAATGCGTAATGGACAATGCCATAAGCGCTGCTGTAAGTGACCCAAGATTCAACCAAGTAGGGTATAATGAGCTAAAAGATATCAAAATTGAGATTTCAGTTCTAACAGTTCCAAAAAAACTAAAGTTTTCATCAGGAGAAGATTTAAAAAACAAGCTTAGGCCAATGATAGATGGGGTAGTTCTAAAAAAAGGATGGCACCAATCAACTTACCTTCCGCAGGTATGGGAGCAACTGCCAAATAAAGAGGAATTCTTATCAAGCCTATGCGTCAAAGGAGGAATGGATTCAAACTGCTGGCAAGACACAAAAACAGAAGTTTCAACATACCAAGCATTTGTTTTTGAAGAAGAGAAAAAATAATCAATATGAAACTAGCAGCTTTAATCTCAGGAGGAAAAGACAGCATTTATGCAGCATACATAATATCTAATCAACATAAAATAGCCTGCCTGATAAGCTTCAAATCAAAAAGATCTGATTCTTACATGTTCCACATTCCAAATATTGATTTAGTAAAACTACAGGCAGAATCAATGGATATTCCTTTAATTTTTATGGAATCATCCGGCATAAAAGAAAAAGAGCTCAATGACATTAAAAAAGCATTGAAAATAGCAATAAAAAAATACAAAATAGAAGGCGTTGTTTCCGGGGCCTTGGCATCAAACTACCAAAAAAGCAGAATTGATAATATCTGCAATGAACTAAAATTAAAGTCAATAGCACCTTTGTGGCACGTTAATCCAGAGCAATATTTGAAAGATTTAATAATAAACAATTTTAAAGCAATTATAACGGGCATTGCCGCAGACGGATTAACAAAAGATTTTCTTGGAAAGGAAATTAACAATGATTTTCTAAACAAAATAAAAAAAACAAAAATCCATCTAGCAGGAGAAGGAGGAGAATATGAATCTTTAGTTCTAGATTGTCCCTTATTAAACAAGAGATTAAAAATTAAAAAAGCAAAAATAGAGATGGAAAATTATTGCACTGGAAAATTTATAGTAGAAGACGCAGAATTAGTCAACAAATAGCTATTTTAATTTTGAGGATTTATAGATTTCAGGCTTAAAGGATTTTGCCCTTACAATCTCTGCTTTCAAGCCTCTTTTCTTCAGTTCTTCTTCCAGATTTCCTGATTTTTGGTCATATCCCAAACAAATAACATCCGGCTTAAATTTTTCCAGAACCTTAAAAACATCCTCCTTATTCCCTAAAACAGCTTCGTCAACAAAACCCAGCTTCTTAACTTCCCCCAACCTATAATTTTCATCATATTTTGGATTTGTGCTTTTAAACTTCAAAATATTTTCATCCCTTGCCGCAACCACAATCAAATAATCGCCATAGCTCTTAGCTTCCTTAAGGTAATGCTCATGGCCTTTATGCAATACATCAAAAGAGCCAAATGCCATAACTTTTTTCATAGCAAATGGATATTTAATGCATTTTAAAAATATTCTTATCTCAGCATTCTAAAAACCGATAATTTAAATATAACTTTAATTTTCCATAGCTTATGAAAGGAGTTGGTTGTTTTCCGTGTCGGAAATAATTTTTCTAATCATACCTATAACTTCTTGTTTAACATTTTGAAATTCAGCAATTTCTCTAAACCCATACCGTTGCCCTTCTAGGCAGAGGCATTTTCTATGATGCAATATAACGCACAACAACTGTCATATCTATATGCGAGCGAAATTGCGCAAAAGCAAAAGTTTGTGATAAAGGTAGGCACGTATGTTTTGACTAATCAGGAAACGGGAAATATAAACGAGCCTAAAATAGAGGAGATAGTTAATCAAACCGCTGCCCTTTACCGTCAAGGTAAGCAGATAGCTATTGTTACTTCCGGCGCAGTAGGAGTCGGAAAGGCAGAAGCCGGAATAGATTATGATGTTAAGGATTTAGCATTAAGGCAGGCTTTGGCAGCAATAGGGCAGCCAAAATTAATGGAGATGTATAGTGCATATTTTGCCAGCCATGGCATCAAGACAGGCCAGTTTCTTGCATCTTATTATGATATGGATGATACAGTACATAAAGCTAATTTTGTGAACACAGCCAATGAATTATGGAAATTAAATGGAATTCCTATATTGAATGAGAATGACCCTTTTTCAACTAAAGAACTAGAGCTTACAAATGGAAATGGGAAAAAAGGCTACGGCTCAGTAAGTTTTGGAGACAACGATTTATTGTCAGTTATGGCAGCAGAAACCTTAGAAGCTCAGGTATTATTTATTCTCTCTAAGGAAAAAGGATTGATGGACTATGCTAATGGAAGCAAAATACATATTGTTGATAACTGCGAATATGCTAAACAATTTGTTTTAGAAGGCTCATCAAAAGGAGGCACTGGCGGCATGAAATCCAAATTAGAATCAATAATAAGGGCAACCGACAGCGAAATTTTTGTTGTTTTATTAAGTGGAATTGAACAAAATGGAATTGAGAAGGTAATGCAAGGTGAGCCTCTCGGAACATTGTTTTTGCCCAAAAACTTTAAATACACTTGTTAAGTGTATGTGTTTAGCAGCCTTAAGGTAAATTATTATGCCCAAAAAAGAAGAAAAGCTCGGAATAAATGTAAAAAAAGAAGAAGATTTTTCTGAATGGTACAATGAAGTAGTTATTAAAGCAGAGCTTGCAGAGCATTCTGTAATAAAGGGCTTTATGGTTATAAGGCCGAGAGGATATGCAATCTGGGAAAAAATCCAGGAATATTTTGATAAAAGAATCAAGCAATTGGGAGTAAAAAATGCCTACTTCCCATTATTAGTCCCAGAGTCATTCTTTAAAAAAGAGGCAGAGCATGCCAAAGGTTTTGCGCCAGAGCTGGCATGGATAGCCCAGGAAGAAGAAGGCATTAGATATGCTTTAAGGCCAACATCTGAAACAGTAATGTACGATTCTTATGCAAAGTGGATAAGAAGCTGGAGAGATTTGCCCTTGAGGATTAATCAATGGTGCAATGTCTTAAGGTGGGAAGTCAAGCAGACAAAGCTGTTTTTGAGGACAAGGGAATTTCTCTGGCAGGAAGGGCATTGCGTCTATGAGACAGAAGAGGAATGCGAAAAGGAAACATTGCAATACCTAAAGGAGTACAAAAAATTATGCGAGGAGCTGCTTGTAATACCTGTGCTTGAGGGAAGAAAGACAGAAAAAGAAAAATTTGCAGGGGCAAAAACAACTTACACCTTAGAATCATTAATGCCAGATGGCAAAACCCTTCAGATGGGAACTTCTCATAATCTGGGCCAAAACTTTGCAAAAGCCTTCAAAATAAAGTTTTTGGGCAAAGATGAAAAAGAATATCTGCCGTGGCAGAACTCTTGGGGCTTCTCCACAAGATTGATAGGAGCTGTAGTTATGATGCATTCCGATGATAAAGGCCTAATTTTACCACCAAAAATTGCTCCAACCCAAATTGTAATTGTACCAATCTACAAAAGCGACAACAAAGATAATGTAATACAAAAAGCAAATGAAATAAAAAATAAGCTTAAAGCTTATGCAGTAGAGCTTGACGACAGGGATGGCTACACACCCGGTTGGAAATTTAACGAGTGGGAGCTTAAAGGAGTTCCATTAAGAATAGAAATAGGGCCAAAAGATATTGAAAAAAAGCAGGTTGTTCTGGTAAGACGCGATAACAACAAAAAAGAATTTGTAAATCTTACTCAACTAGACAAAAAAGTAAAAGACACTTTAGAAGACATACAAAACAGCTTATTTGAAAAAGCAAAGAATTTCTTGAACTCTAATACAACAGAAGCAAGCAACTGGAATGACTTTGTAAAGCAGATAAAAAACAGAAAGCTTGTAAAGGCATCTTTCTGCGGAAAAGTGGAATGCGAGGACCTGATTAAGGACAAGACAGGAGGCGCAACTTCCAGATTAATCCCCTTAGAGCAGCCAAAAAACATTGGCAACTGCGTCCATTGCGGGAAAGAAGGAAAGTTCTTGGTTTATTTTGCCAAGGCTTATTAATTTTATTTTGATTTTCATTTAAAATCTGTAACTACCTTGCAATAACTAATACCGAAAGATTTAAATACTGCCCAATATTTGCTCTCTAAAAACTAAAATGATGCAAGCACCAGCACAGCCGAAATATGAAATTAAGGGACAACCATTAATCCCTGTCCCGGAAATCTTCCAATTAATAAATGATGCACTTGGGAAAGACGTTGTTAGCTTAATGAATGAAAGATACGCTGGCAATAACAATGTCGTGTTAGATATTTCTAATTTAGCAGAAAATCAGCCCATTGGATTTTCTAATCCTTACAGAAGATTTGCTTTAGGCCCAATTGTTAGGGAACTGGCTGGCAATGATGTTCAACTTCTGACTCCAGCACTTTCAGAATTAGCTTTAAAGCATGGCATATTGCCAGATGCAAAAAGCACATACGAAGATCTCGCTGTTGTTGTTTACAGCACAAAAGGAGCAAACGCTCAGTTAACGCAGCATTTAGTTGACCAAGCAAGAGGGATAGGAGAAGTAAAATTTCCAGTAGTAATTTACGGTCTTCAAACTGTTAAAGATGATACATTTCCTAACGGCTTAAGATTTGATTTAGGTGATGTAGCAGTTGCTTACACAGTACCAATTTTGTCAAAAGAAACAGGAAGATTTGATGCTTCTGATTCAGACCTTGTTAAAACTGGATTTCCAAGTAAGTTAGGTGAAGGTAGTAGAACTTTGTACACTGCAAAAGGTGGCTTGCTCAGGGTCTACCGTAACAGGAATCTTGGCCTCGGCGCCGGCAGCGACAGCCTGCCTGACTCGTATGAGGCTGGTCGGGTAAGTTTTGTAAAGGGCGTAGCCCCGCAAAATTTGGAAGCAGCTTTAGGGGCAGTGGAAGCAGAAGTAAGAAGGCAAGAAGAGTCAATAGCGACAAGAAAGGCGAAAGCGTTAGAAATTTTAGGGCAACATTAGATAATTATTTAACCCTATTCTATTTTGATGTTTTGTCCTAGCTTGAGGCTTATTCCCATGAGCCACAAAAAAGCTTGGGCTACACGCTTGTCCATAGTGCTGTAAAGCCATAAAATTCAACGGCAATAGCCAGTAGTGATGAAAGCCTTAGGGAATCTTGAATGAAAAACTAAAGCTGTGGTGATAAATTAATGGACGGGCTACAAGCTTGCACAGGGTCTACCGTAACAGGAATCTTGACCTCAACGCCAACAGCGACAACCTGCCTAACTCGAAATTTAGTGTAAGGCCTCTTGCATTACACCAGAACGAGACTGAGGCTGGTCGAATAGCTCAAGCACGCTAGGATTTAAAAATGAAGACTTATAAAAATTTGTACACATCATTAACTTCTTATGAAAATCTTGAAAAGGCATTTGATAATGCTAAAAAAGGAAAATCCCCATTAAGCTATGTCATTGAATTTGAGAAAAACTTAGAAGAAAATTTATTATTGTTAAGGTATGAATTGGAAGGTTTTACTTACAAGCCAAAGCCATTAAGGAGATTTATAGTCAGAGACCCTAAAACAAGGACAATACATTCTTCTGTATTTAAGGATAGGATTATACACCACGCATTATGCAATATCATAGAACCTATTTTTGAAAAACGCTTCATTTATGATTCCTACGCAAACAGAAAAGGCAAAGGAGCATTAAAAGCGATACAACGGTTTGATTATTTTAAGCGAAAAGTTTTAAGTAATGGCAAGAAGAAAATAAACGCTTATGACAATAATGGTATTTTAGGGTACGCACTAAAAGCGGACATTAAAAAATATTTTGAAAGTGTTGACCATGAAATTCTGTTAAATGTTATAAGAGAGAAAATTAAAGACAATAAGGTTTTCTGGCTGATAAAAAGAATACTGGGCAACTACGCTGGGGGGGGGGCGAACTGGAAAAGGAATGCCGCTTGGCAACCTTACAAGCCAATTCTTTGCCAATGTCTACTTAAATGAATTGGATAAATTTGTTAAGCACAAATTAAAGGCAAGGTACTACGTTAGATACGTAGATGATTTTATAATACTACACAATAACAAGAGCGTATTAGAAAAATACAAAAAAGAAATTAATAATTTCCTAAAAACAATAAAATTAGAACTTCATTCAGATAAATCAAAAATAATTCCTTTAGGAAAAGGAATTACAATGTTAGGTTACAGAGTTTTCTACCACCACAAATTATTAAGAAAAAGCAACCTAAGAAAATTTCAAAGAAAAATTAATGAAAAAATAAATTTAGTCCAAAATAATATTTTAACTTACGATTCTTTACTAGACATCATTCAAGGATGGTTTGGTTATGCAATGTGGGCTAATACTTACAAGTTAAGAAAAAGTTTAATGAAAGAAATTGATGAAATGTTTTGCAATGAAATTGCAGATAAAGATATTGATAAATGGCTAAGGTTTTAGTTAAAATGAAGAGTTTTTTATTTCTCATTATTCTTATTATTTTGATTAATTATTCATTCATTGTATTTTAAATTATTGTTCTTTTGTCATTGTTGTTTTTTAATTATTGTACTTTATTTTAATGCCCCAGCAATCAATCCAGAAACATCAATCTTAGCAACCTTGTTAGGAATTGTATTTGTAGTAACAACATTGACATCAGCCTTTCTCAGCTTTTCCAAAGCATTTTCAACGAAGATTCCATGAACCGCTATGCAATTGAATTTTTTTGCCCCAAATTTCCTAAGATTTTTTACAGCCTCTATTATTGTATTCCCGGTGCTAATTATATCATCGACAAAAACAATGTTTTTATTGCCGATATCAACCTTCCTGTTTAATGTTACCTTAACCTTTCTTCCGCTAAATCTTTTCTTTTCCATGATAACATATTCACAGCCTATTTTTTCAGCAACCTTTCTTGCCCATTTATAGCTTTCCCAGTCAGGCCCAACAATTAGAGGATTCTTTATGTTTTTCTTTATATAATCATAAATATAGGGATTTGCAGTCAATTTTTCATTTTTAATAGAAAACAAATGGGAAAGTGTTTTCTCCCTATGCAGGTGTGGATCAACAATAAGCACTTTATCAAAGTGCCTGCTTATAAGTTTTCCCATGACTTCAATGCTTATGCACTGGCCTGGCTTAAACCTTTTATCCTGCCTTAAATAAGGGAAATATGGAGCCATAAGAACAACCTTTTTAGCCCCCAGCTCCTTGGCAGTTTCAGCAGCAAATATAACCTCAACGATTAGATCATTTATATTGCCATAAAATGATTGAACCAGAACGATTTCTTTTCCATTAACGTCTTTCATAAATCTTATGCTGGTTTCATTGTCTGGGAATTTCTTTACTTTCAGCTCAGAATAAGAGCCTCTTAGCTTTCTAGCTATTTTCCTAGCTAAATGCACTCCATGAGAGCATCCTACTATCATCATAGATTATCCATTAATTATGTTGTATTTATATGTTGCTAAAAATTATTAAGATTTAGTTTAGACTAATTAGTAATACTTTGTGCTTTTTCCAAAATGTCTTCTAGTGTTCCTTCTTTATCTTTGTTTTCAATGACAATAGCAAAATCAAAAATTCCAAATGTTCCATTTCCTCTACTGAAATCCAATTCAATTTTTGGACCACCTAGTAATCCGCGGATTGGAGAGAATAAGGCAGAAACATTAGGAATATGCGGATTAGTGTAAGATTCTGCTGCCATTAAATCTATAACATCGCCGAATACCTTTATAGGAACAACAGTTTTTTCTATAGAAAGCGTTTCAGTAAAATATGATGCTGTAAGGGGCATTATACCCCATTCTTCTAAATGTGGGGCTAAAAACTTCATATGTTGCAAGTTAGCATCTTTTGTAAGTCTGTCATAAGTTGCACTATCATATTTATAATCGGGTTTCGGACCTAACCCATGGTCATAACACCAGTGCGCATGCAAATAATCCCGTGCTTTTTTATGTGCTTTGGCTACTTCTTGGGGTAACTTGATAGCAAGAAGTTCTTCCTCGAATAGCATTTCTGGAAAAATATTTTTTAGCTGCCTTAAGCCTATTCTTGCATCTTTGGAATTTTCAAATTTTGCGGATAAACTTACAGAACGTTGTTCATATTTTTGAGGGTTAAGTTCGTCTATTTCAGCTACTGCCTTTTTGAGTGCTATTTCGTGCAACTTATCTGTAGGAGTTATTTTTCCTTGTCTATATTTTTCAGCGGTTTCTCTTAAATCTCTTTCTACGGATTCATAACCATCCCAACCATCGTAAAACATCATTATTCTCACAGTATTTGTACCTACTTGAACAACAGGGTTGATACTAGCATCGAATTGTGGCCAGGTATAAGCTATTGCCTTTAAGTTATCTTCTAATCCTTTTAAATTTTCAATACCTTTTGGCATCACTTCGTTAGCAAATCTTCCCTCAAGGTTAGATACTCTTGAAATATTAAGTGGTTGTAAATATCTAATAATGTGGGGATATAGACTCATTCCTAACGGGGAAGTGTCCTTTTTCGTATGCTCCTCAACAACTTTTCTCATATCTTCTGGTTTAATTTTTATATCTTCAACAGCCTCAAGTGGGAATTTCCAGAATTCATAGCTTTTTTGCATATAGCCCGGTACAGTTCCCGGATCAAATATCTTAGCTTCTTGAACTATTACACCATTCATACATTGAGGTATTGCTTACTATAATATAAATTTTATCATTTTTCCGTAATTAATACTTTTAACAGCAATCTTTTTAAAACACCATATTTTTCTTACAGTATATGTCGGAGTAGCTCAGCCTGGTTAGAGCGCTAGAATTAGATTTTTAGCGACACTCATATATTTGAGTTATGAAGCTTTCGAGCTGATGATATACCTCAAACCGGGTCATCTAGAATGCTTAATTATATTAAGCATGGATTAAGGTCGTGGGTTCAAAGCCCGCCTCCGACACTATTTTTCCACTCTTCGTATTTCCTTGATTGTTTTGGGTTACAAAATCCAATAATTTCAACAAATTTCTTTAAGTTCTTCACACCATATAAGTAGACTAGCCATATCTTATTTGGATGCCTAGTTGTAATTCTTCCATCATAAGAAACTGAAGATTTTATGCCCAGTTCATTAAAAATTGTATTAATTTGATTGATTAGTATTTCTGATTTGGAGGATATACTCAATTTTGGGTAATAGTTAATATTCTTGTGCTTTTTTTGAAATATCAGACAACCGTCTGTAGCAAAAATCCCCCTAACACAAGCAATTTTATAATCTCTTCTTAAAATAATCCATTTAGGGATTTTTACATCTTTTTTTGGACCCAATGGCAAACCTAACTTACACTTGAATTTAATTAAATCATTTCTAGTATAAGCTAAAAGTATAGTATTTTTCTGAACCCTTTCATAAGAGGGATATAAATTATACAATTTTTTGATAAGATGTTTAACATATACGCTAAAATCAAAGTCATCAATAGCATGACCAGAATAAGTATATACTCCCCCATTATTTGAACTATATATGTTCATACATCCGTCTCCTATATGTATTCCTGTTTCTTCAGCTAAATCAACACTATAATTTGAAGGAAGTATTAACTCCTGAATTTCTTTTTTCAAAGCAGTTTTTGTTGAAATCATTTTACATCACCACTGCCAATTACAGTGAAACTATGTAAATGATTTTCTTATTTAAATAGTTCACGCGTGAATGTCCAGTGGGTTTTGTGTCCAGTGGTCAATGAGAAAATTATAATTTTATAGTTGAACTACTATTAAGGTGATGTAAAAATATTGATTGAGACAAAACTAGAAAAAGCAAATTATTGTAATACTTCAAATATCGTCAGCGGCACTTTTTATTTTTCTACCAGAAATACCTTACCCCTCATAAAACTCTCATCCCTTCTCTCTTTTATATGCTCTAAATACTTAAAGTATTTGTCGTCAAACCTTTCAGAAGTCTTTACATTTGCATATTGCAAACCTGGAGTTTCATGGGAAACCTCAAAACTCTGCATTTCCCCTATAAATTCTATGCATCCAGCCTCTCTTTCCGCTTCAATACCATAAATTAAAAATAATCCTGCTAGAAGTATTAGTGTAAATACAGTAATTTCTATAAATAAAAATATAAACATTCTTGTATCCATTTATGAGTAGAAATATAATGGTCTTTATAAATCTTAACGCCACGGCTCGGATTCCCACATAAGGGCAGTCTGCCCTATATTAACCCAAAAAGGCTTTCTCGCTACACTAGAAAGAAATAAAACGCCACGGCTCGGATTTGAACCGAGAAGCCCTTCCGGACAGCAGTTTTCGAGACTGCCGCAATCTTCTGCCTGAACAAAAAATATTCAAGTGCCAGATTATGCGACCGTGGCACAAGAATACGAATTATTTATTCTTATAAAAACTTATGCTCAGAACTCATGGCAATTTACATCCAGTAAGAGTTGCTAACCTGTCAAAAGACTGCGCTTTTTCATACTTCTGCCCGTTAATGAACCAGGTTGGCGTTACTTTAACTTCTGGATTCTCGCTAAAATCCCTGTAATCAATAAACCTCATAGAATTTCCAAACACTCTTTTTTGAGCTTGGGTATACTGGCACCAGGAAGCGCCATACATAACAGCCCCTTTTTCTGTAAGGCATTTTGCAAAATCATCCAAAGGCCCCGGCTTTTTAGAATTGATATAGCTAAAGCCGATACCTCCTATAATTAATACAATGATAACAGAAACAATAGAAATAAAAAGAACTTTTTTATTTTTTGGCTTTGCTATTACACCCTTCTTTATATCTGGCTCTACTTTTTTGCTTTCCTGCCTAAGGCTTCCAATCTCCTCCTTGCTCAAAGCCATTTTCCTAAGCAGCTAAACTTGGCTCAGAAACTTGCAAAGGCGCTTCTCCTAGATCAGAAACAGGAGCCACTCCGCAGCCTCCCCCCACATAGGGCTGTTGCTGGCCTTGCTGTCCATAAGTTGCATATCCTGTTGTACTGTCTTTTTGGCAGCCAATTATAAGCAATGCTGCTAAAGCCAAAACCACCAATAACATTAAACTTTTGTTCATTTTAAAGTGAGGTTTAATTTCCTTATTTAATAATCTTGCTATTTTATTTCTTAGCCAGTTCAGCATCAATTATCTGCTTAAATACATTATACGGCTGTGCGCCAGTAACTTTTATTCCATTGACAAAAAAAGTGGGAGTTCCTGAAACACCTATCTGGCTGGCATAACTTACATCTGCCTGGACTTCCTGGCTGTATTTGCCAGATTCAACACAGGTCTTAAATTTACTAACACTTAAGCCAATCTTTTCTGCCAACTCCAGATAAAGATCATTACCTAAATTCTCTTGATTCTCAAAAAGCGCATCATGATATTCCCAGAACTTTCCTTGCTCATCTGCGCATTCCGAAGCCTCTGCAGCTGGTTGGGCATTAGAATGGAAACCTAATGGAAAATCCCTGTAAACAAATTTTATTTTTCCCTGCTTTGCAAGCTCTTTTAATTTAGGAACTGCTGCTTCCCATTCTGGATCTTGTGATTTAAATCTTTTTATCAGCTCTTCGTGTGTTCCCATAGCTGCGCCGCAATAGGGGCATTCAAAATCAGAAAATTCCACAATAACAACTCTTGCATTCTCTGGCCCTATAGATGGATCATCATCCTCATCAACATCAGCAATCCTTGTTGGCACCTCTGGCGTTTCTTTAGTTGGCATAGCAGCAACAGCTCCTGTTGGCTGCGTGCCTTGTGAAGGCTCTCTTGCACCAAAATCAGCACTAAACCACAGGAAAACAGCCAAAACTGCTAAAATTATAGAAATGCCTTGCCATATTCTTACTTTGCTTATTTCAAATTTATATTTTTCATTCTTTTTTTCGTAAGAACTTTGCCCAACATACTCCTTAATTTTTTCTTCTTCTGGCATTTGACACACCTCGATTTGTTATAAGGGTTATCTTTGCTAATAAATATAAATACCTTATCAGTGATACTGACCTTAAGAAATCTTTATTTAACAATAATCATGCTTATCTATGCTTATTGACGTTCAAAAAAGAGTTTTAAGCCTTAAAAAACGCAATAAGGCTTTATTTATCTGATTTTGCTGTCAATTTAATATGTCGGAAATCGCCAAGGCGTACACCATATTGCTTTCAGCGTAAGGAAAGCCAGCGATTTCCGATCATGCTCAAAAACAACCCTGCACTAAAGTGCGGGGCATGTTTTTGACAAAATTTAAAAGTTTCTTGATAACACCTGCTCTAAATGAAAAAAATCATCATTATCGGTGCAGGAATAATAGGCCTAAGCATTTCTTACTATTTGAAAAAAAACAATTTTGGCAGTTTTGATGTTGTCGTAATAGAAAAAGATAAAGCAGGAATGGAAGCATCATTTGCATCAGCAGGCATGCTAGCAGCGCAATCAGAATTTGAGTTTTATGAAACGTTTATGGACTTCTGCATCAAAAGCCGCAGCATGTACCCTGATTTCTGCAAAGATATTGAAACTGCTTCTGGAATTAATGCAGAATATAAAAAAAGCGGAATGATAAGGCCTGCATTGAATGAAGAGCACGAAACTCATTTTAAACAAAATTATGAGTGGCAAAAAAATCATGGCTTTGAAATTGAATTCCTAAGCGGAGATGAGCTAAGAAACATAGAGCCAAAACTATCCCAAAAAATAATCTCTGGGTTATATACAAAAAATGATGGTCAAGTTAATAACAGAAAATTAATGGAAGCATTAATTATAGTCAATAAAAAAATTAATAATAAAATAATTGAAAATACTGAAGTCAAAGATTATTTAATTAAAAACAATAAAGTTAATGGTGTAAAAACAAAAAATGGAAATTTTAGCGCAGATGTTGTTGTCAATGCAGCTGGAGCATGGTCATCATTAATATCTCCAAAATTAATTCCAAATTTCGAAGTCAAGCCAGTCCGCGGCCAAATAGTTTCTTTGCAAGCAAATAAAAAAATCCTGGATAAAGTAATTTTTGCAAGCGTGCTTGGAAAAGGAGGCTATATAGTTCCTAGAAAGGATAATACAATAATCCTGGGCTCTACAGTGGAAGATGTGGGATTTGAAAAAAACACAACCAAAGAAGGCATTAATTCAATACTAAAAAACTGTTTTGACATAATACCAGAGCTGAAAAACCTGAAAATAATAGATAAATACTGCGGCTTTAGGCCAATAGCATCTGATAATCTTCCAGTTATAGGAAAAACAAGCATTGAAAACCTGCTCTTGGCAACAGCCCACTACAGAAATGGAGTTCTATTAGCCCCAATAACAGCAAAAGCAGTAACAGAAATAATTGTGAATGGTAATGTTCTTCCGGAAATTAAGGATTTTGGTGTTGAGAGGTTTAATAAATGAACTGCAAATTAAGTGGCATTGAAAAGTTGAAGGTTGCCATCAATTTGTGAGCATCTTCTACTTTTACAGCCAGCAAAAAGGAAATTGCAATGGGAATTTTTGCTATAAATGCAAGAAAAATACATGCGAACCGATGGCAACCGTGAATTGCAACGAGCTTAAGCGAAGTTGTCCGCTTTCCAAATGCGAGGACTTTTCAATGCCACCGTAAATTAAGCATTTTTAATTTTTTTAACTAATTCCCTAGCAGCTTCATTGACATTCTCAGCAGAAACAACAGCGCTTATGACAGCAACACTTTCAGCACCTTGCCCTAAAACTTCGTCTATATTTTCCATATTTATGCCGCCTATGGCAATCACAGGCTTTAGCACATTGTCCAATACGGGCTTTATTATCTCAATGCCTACCTCATAATCTTTCACTCTTGTCTTAAATATTGGCCCTATTGTAATATAATCAACATCTTCCTGGTCAGCATCTATTGCTTGCTCGACACTGTGTGTAGACAAGCCAATAATTAGCTTATCCCCACAAATTTCCCTTGCTTCTGCTATTGGCATATCGCTTTGCCCTAAATGAACGCCATCTGCGCCAATTTCCATAGCAATATCAACATAATCATTCACAATAAAAAGAACATTATTTTCTTTGCAAATCTTTAGCAGCTTAACAGCTTCTTCCTTAACTTCGTCTTTATCCCATTCTTTTTCCCTTAGCTGTATTATCTCTGCGCCGCCTTTTATAGCTTCCTTTACAATAAATTCATTGCTCCTGCCTTTGGAAATAGAGCTTTCGGTTATTACATATAATTTGTTTTCAAACTCAGTATACATTTTGGCTTGCTAACTCAACATGTTTTTTGTTATTTGTCTTTTTATTGCGTTTATTGTAGTGATTGTTTTAATCTAATTGATGCTCATTAATGCTTATTTGAGGCAGAAGATTTTTTTACCAAATAAAAGGTAGTAATATAGCCTTTATTTGTAGGCAAATTATCTTCAATAATTTCTAATTGGTAAATTTTAGCGCATTCTTTTAGTGAAATTATTAATGTGTTGCAATCATATTTGCCTTTTTTTAACCTTCTTGCAGCTAAAGCTATGTCTTTTAATTTAATAAGTTTAGCATTTGGGTATTGCTTATTGATATATTCTTTATGCTCCTTTAATCCATGAGGAGGAGAAATTATCCAATGATATTGCTCTTTATTTAATCTCTTAACGCCAAGAAAAGCGTGATCTATTTCTAAATCAATCTCATCAATTTTTTCAAAAGGATATTTTTTAATTGCTTCCTGTGTTTCTTTAACTAATCCTGCCCTTGAAGATTTTATTGCAAAAGTGCCTAAATCTATCTTGCCTTGGTTTAATTCCTTTAAAACATTCTCGGTTGAAATCAAATATTTAATCTGGTAATTGGAAATGTTCCTTTTCCTGCAAAATTCATTGCATGCCCTTTCGTTGGCGCTGCCCCTGCCGCATTGTATGCCTATAATCATATTACGCTGAACAACATCCTTCTTTATTAATTTTACGCAGCGAAAATGCCACCAAATTCTATCTGGCGGTTAATAGGGTGGTGGCATTTTCTGGTGTCAAAAACCACTGAATGTTTAGGTTAATGAAATCATGCCACCCATCTTTGATGGGTGGTTTTTAACGAGAAAATTTTTGTTGTGCACTGATAAATTAAAAGCATTTGATTTAGTATAAAAATAAACAAAAAGGTTTTTATAAAGAAAAACAAATCTAAGCATACATGAATATTGCTATTGTCGGGGTTGGTGAATGGGGGAAAAATCATTTAAGGGTGTTTAGTGAATTAAGCCAAATTAATAAAATCAAGCTGTGGGATATAAACAAAAAGCAGTCTGATATCCAAACATATAAATCAGAATTTGCTAAAAATTATGAAGAAATCCTGGATGATAAAGGCACTGAAGCAATAAGCATTTGTTCTCCAGCATCGACACATTATAGCTTAGCAAAAGCGGCCTTAGAAGCAGATAAACATGTCTTTGTTGAAAAACCAATGACTTTATCTTTTAAAGAAGCAGAAGAGCTTATAGTGTTGACAAAAAAAAACAAAAAAGTGCTTATGCCAGGACATATATTCAGGTTTGATCCTGCAGTAGAAAAACTCAAAGAGATATGGAGCAGCTTAGGCAACATTAGGTTTTTGGCATCTTCAAGAATGGGGTTGATAACACCAAGAAAAGACTGCGGGGTTATTTTTGACTTTGCCATCCATGATATAGACTTATCCTGTTATTTGCTTAATCAGACGCCTTTGGAAGTATCTGCAGTTAGCAATGATCAAGGCAAAAATAATAGTTTTGAAGACGTTGCTTTTGTTAATCTTTACTTTAAGAATGGAATAACGGCTAACATTGCAGTAAGCTGGTTAAGCCAAAAAAAAATCAGAGAGTTGTTGGTTGTTGGAGATAAAAAAAGCGCAAAAATAGACTATATGCGGCAGGAATTAACAATATTCAATAAAACAATAACGCCTCATGCAGATTCTTTTGGAGCATTTAAATTATTAAAGGCAGAAGGAAACGAGTTTAAGCCTTACATAAAGAACGAAGAGCCTTTAAAAAAAGAGTTAATGCATTTTGTAGCTTGTGTTTTAAATAAGAAAAAGCCAATAATAGATGGGGCAGATGCTTTAAAAACAACTAAAATAATTGAAGCGGCATACCTTTCAATAAGGGAAAAAATGAGTGTTAGGATATAAACCTTAGTTATGTTTTTTATTAATATAAAATTGGTTAAAATTATTATGAAATTCAAAAAAGAGATATTATTAAGTGTTTTTAGCATCTTCACATTTATTTTATTTTTTGAAATAGGTTTAAGGATAACTGGTTTTGACTATCATCATACCTATATAGGATTTAATATTTCTGATAATGATAAAATATTTGATTTGAGTGGGGGCTATTATGCAACCAGAAAACAACAAGAGGACATTTTCACATACCAAAAATTTCTTGTAAATAAGCCAAAAAATGAATTTAGGATATTTATTCTTGGAGGATCAAGTGTTCGTAATCTTCATTTTTTTTCAGATTTAAATTATTTAAAGGACAAATTAGAAAAATCCATAGGTAACAAACAGGTAAGAATAATAACCATCGGAGCTGATGGTTACGGGACTAATAGATTATTATTGCATCTACCAGAAGTATTAGGATATGAACCAGATCTTATTATAGTTTATTCAGGCCATAACGAATTTTGGGAAACATTTATTATGAAAAATTTTACTGATACTCCCTTATCCAGACTGAATAATAAACTAATCGAAGTATCAAAGTTATACCAACTCGAAAGTGTAGCTATCAACAAGATTATTAAATTTACTTTAGATCAAAGAGAAAAAAAGCAGCATCCCTTATTTTCATCTTACCCAAAAATAGATTTGGATTTAGAATTCAACAAAACAAATGTTTACAGAAACTATGAAAACAATATCATTAAGATGATAAAATTGGCTAAGGAAAAAAATGTTGATGTAATTATATCAACTGTCGCTTACAATAGAATGATTCCACCTTTTAAACCAGCAGATAGCTATTATAATTTTTGTGATAGCTTATTCAAGCAAAAAAAATTTGATGAAGCTTTAGTGTGTTTTGATCAGGCATTAGACTCTGATTTGCAGCCACACAGGGCATCAAAAACTTCAAATGAGATAATCAAGAATATATCCAAGACATATAAAATCCCTCTAGCAGATGTTGATCAGAAAATAGTAAAATCATCTAAATATAACATACCAGGTTTAGACCTTTTTTACGATACTACACATTTAAACTATGATGGAAATAAAATTCTATTGGATGTTTTTTATGGCGCAATAACAGATAACGGATTGTTAAGTCAATAAACTATTTTTAAGAAAGTTTATATAAAACAATAGAACACAATTTTGTTATAGGTAATTTGTAATTATAGATTTATCGTGTTTGGGGATATGAACAAGAAACTATTATCTGGCAACGAAGCAATTGCAAGAGGCGCTTATGAGGCAGGTGTTAAAGTAGCCTGCAGCTATCCTGGCACTCCTGCAACAGAAATTAACGAAGCGCTTGTAGGTCATAAGGAAATTTATACAGAATGGTCGGCAAATGAAAAAGTTGCCTTGGAGATAGCTTTTGGCGCATGTTACGCAGGTAAAAGGGCGATTGTTTCTATGAAGCATGTCGGCCTTAATGTGGCTGCAGACCCTTTATTCACCATCTCTTATGCTGGTGTAAATAGTGGATTAGTTATAGTCAGTGCAGATGATCCGGGAATATTCTCTTCACAGAATGAGCAGGATAATAGAAATTATGCAAAATTTGCAAAAATCCCAATGCTTGAGCCAAGTGATAGCCAGGAAGCAAAAGACTTTACCAAGCTTGCTTTTGATATAAGCGAAAAATATGACACCCCTGTTCTGCTGAGGTTAACAACAAGAGTTTCTCACTCAAAAAGCATTGTTGAGTTAGGGCAAAGAAAAGAATCTCAAAAAGAAATCAAAAAAGACATTAAAAAATATGTTATGATACCTTCTCATGCAAAGCCAAGGCATGTTTTTGTTGAAGAAAGATTAAAAAAATTGGAAGATCTCTCCAATAAGATAAATAAAATTGAATATAACAATTATGATATCGGCATTATAACTAATGGTATTAGTTATCAATATGCAAAAGAAGTTATGCCAAATGCCTCTTTTTTAAAGCTAAATATGAGCTATCCTTTGCCTAAGAAGCTGATAACGGAGTTTTCTAAAAAAGTAAAAAAATTATATGTGATTGAGGAGCTTGACCCATTTATAGAGGAGCAGGTAAAAGCATTAGGGGTTAACTGCATAGGAAAAGAAAAATTCCCAATTTGCGGTGAATTAAGCCCAAGCATGATTGATTCAATTCTTAATAATAAAACTTATTCAAAAATAGAGGATGTTCTGCCGAAAAGGCTGCCTGCATGGTGCAATGGCTGCCCTTACAATAGCCTTTTTGCAGCCTTAAAGGAGCTTGATTTAAACGTAATAGGTGACATTGGCTGTTATACTTTAGCTGCTTTAGAGCCCTACAATGCATTGGACGTGCAAATTAACATGGGGCTTAGCATTGGAGCTTCTTTTGGTGTTGAAAAAGTAAGTAAAGAGAAAAATATTGCTGTTATTGGTGATTCTACTTTTGTTCACTCAGGCATAACTGCGCTTATAGATATTTTTAACAATAAAAGCACAGGAACTGTAATCATCATTGATAATGGCGGAACAGCAATGACAGGCATGCAGCCTTACCCCAAAGTTGATTTTGCAAAACTTGCTAAGGCAATAGGCATAAAAAACATAGTTAAGATTAACTCTAAAAGTAGCATAAAAAGCGTTATAGAAAATGAGGTTAATAAAAAAGAGTTGTCTGTGATTGTTTATGAAGAACCTTGTTTATTGGGAAAATGAAAACAAAAGATATATTATTGGCAGGAGTTGGAGGCCAAGGAGTTATGCTTGCTTCTAACATAATCTCAGAAGTTTTGTTTAAAGCGGGTTTTGATGTAAAAACTTCTTCTATAAAAGGCATGTCTCAAAGGCTCGGTTCAGTAGTAAGCAGTGTAAGGTTTGGCGAGAAGGTTTATTCCCCTGTCATAAGGAAAGCCGATTATTTTCTTGGTTTTGAATTGCTGGAAACATTAAGATATATTAGTTATTTGAATAAAGGCGGAATAGGAATTATCAACAATTATGAATCAAGGATTGAAAATTATCCAAAGGAGATAATAAAAAGAATTAAAAAAAATAATGTTATCTTGCTTGATGGACAAAAGATGTTAGGCAATAAAAAAGTAATTAATCTCCTCTTCCTTGGAATTCTGTCAAGGCATTTAGGTATTGAGAAAAGGTTTTGGATAGAGAGTATTAAAGAAATTATTCCTGAAAAGTATGTTAATATTAATTTAAGGGCTTTTGAGGAAGGAATAAATGTCGATTTTAAAAATAAAAGATAAAATTTGCGGATTATAAAGATGTTAGCCAAAGAAAGGTACAAAAATTTAATTTTAGCGTTAATAACTGTTGTTCTTTTTGTTTTTATCACAGAAATCATTTGCAGATTTTTTTTATGATTCCAGAGAAAACTTACAGTATGTTGATCTAAATATGTTAACCCTAAGAAACAGAATAGTTTCTAATGACCCAGAACTCGTTTATGAAAACAAGCCTAATTTTAAATACTATGATGGTAAAGAATGGGTAAACCTTACTAACTCTTTAGGGTTAATGGATAGGGAATATCCTCTAAATAAAAGTAACAATACTTTTAGAATACTTGCCCTTGGTGATTCTGTTACAGAAGGGTATTTATTGCCTTCACCAGAAGCTGCATATTCTAAACAGCTTGAAAAAATGTTAAATAATAACTTAAAAGGATATAATTTTGAAGTTATCAACGCTGGTGTTGGAGGGTATAATTCAAGACAAGAAATAAGGTTATTTGAGGTTTTAGCGCCAAAATTAAAACCCGATTTGGTAATACTAGAATACTCTATGGGAGATACCGCCTCTGCACCAAAATTAAAAAAGGTATCCGAAGACACGTATAGGCTGGAATATTATTCCACAACCTTTCCCACAATCATGGATAGTGAAATTAACGCTTTTCTTGTAGAGCATTCAGCTGCTTACAAATTTTTTATGAAGAAAATAACAAATATATTGAAAAAGATTGGTGAAGAAGAACTAATTAAATATTATAATATCGGATACAAAAAAGATAAAGAAGCATTTAATAAGCTCAAAAAAATATCTAACCAGATTGATGCTGAAGTGGTTATTTTTATATTTCCTTATTTTGAAGATTTTAATAATTACACGCACTTAGAAGAGCATGATTATATAAAAAAAATAGCAAAAGAGGCTGGCATAGATTATGTTGATTTATTTGATACTTTTAAGCAATATGAATATAAAGAATTAAGAACAAATAAATATGACAGTATGCATCCAAATGAGTTTGGAAACCAAATAGCTTCCAAAGCGATTTATGATGCCATAACAAAGAAAAAATTGATACCAAATATCAAATAATGGTGTAATAAATGCAAATCTCAATTTTAATTCCGGCTTATAACGAAGAAAAAACAATAGGCAAGGTAGTTATGGATTTTAAGAAGCAACTGCCCGAATCTAAAATATATGTTTGCGACAATAATTCTGGTGATAAAACAGCAGAGATCGCTGAAAAAACAGGAGCTCATATTTTGAGAGAGAACAGATTAGGGAAAGGTTATGCTTTACAAAAATTATTAACTATCAAATCAGATATTTACGTTGTGGTGGATGGTGATGATACTTATCCTGCTGAAAAAGTTAAAAATTTGATACAACCAATTACGGAAAATAAGGCAGATATGGCAATAGCTTCTAGAAAAAGGTTTAATTCTGGTATAGTGCGTAATTTTGGAAATTTTTTTGTTACTACGCTGTTGAATTTGTTCTTCAACAGAAATCCGACACCCCCAGTCATAGATTGGGGGATTGCTCGCTCCCTTCGGTTGCTCGGTCGGATTTCTGAGAATACAAATATTCCTGCTACATCAATAGCAGATTCGCACCATCAGTTAAAAACTGATGGAATATTTGTATTTAAACATAAATTGCATGATGCTTTATCAGGCTATAGGGCTTTTAATTATAACCTAATCAAAAACTTAAATCTAAAAAGCAAAGGTTTTGAAATTGAGACAGAGCTTACCATAAAAGCCATTGAAAGCAATTTCAGAATCATAGAAATCCCAGTTAATTATACGGCTAGAAAAGAATCAAAATTGAGGGCATATAAAGATGGGATAAGAATTATACTTGCCTTAATTACCTTATTTATATATTACCATCCAATAAAATTCTTTTCTATAATTGCAATAACATCTGTTATAGCTGGATTAGTTTTTGGAGTGCAAATTTAGGCATGCCTTAAAAATTCTTTTATACTGCTGGCTACATACATAATTTCTTCTTGTTTTAACTCTGGAAATATTGGGAGAGAAATTATTTCATTAGAATATTGCTCTGTTACTGGAAAAGCGCCCTTTTTATAACTTAAATCAGAGTATGCCTCTTGTAAATGTATAGGTATGGGGTAATATATTAAGGTAGAGATTTGTTTTGAATTAAGGTATCTAAAAAGATTATCTCTTTCCATTATCCTTATAGCATATTGGTGATAAATATGTTTTGCATAGTCTTTTTGAACAGGGATTATAACATTAGTATCATCCAGCAAAGAATTATAAAATAAAGCGTGCTTTCTTCTTGCCTCATTCCATTCGTCCAGGTATTTCAATTTCACTCTTAAAATTGCCGCTTGGATATTATCTAATCTCTCATTAAACCCTTTGATTAAGTGACGATATTTTACTTTTTGGCCATAATTTCTTAACATGCACACATTTTCCAGTATTTTTTCATCAGAGGTTACAATTGCGCCGCCATCACCATAAGCGCCAAGATTTTTTGAAGGATAGAAAGAAAAACAACCGATATCCCCTATTGAACCAGCCTTTTTTCCTCCATATAAGGCTCCATGAGCCTGGCAGCAATCCTCTATAACCCTTAAATTATATTTTTTTGCTATCTCTAGGACTGGATTCATATCCGCTGTTTGCCCGTACAAATGCACAGGAATTATCGCTTTTGTTTTTTTTGTTATTTTTTCCTTTATTTTAGCTGCATCTATATTATAGCTTTCTCGGTCTATATCAGCAAGAACGGGTTTTGCACCAGTATAAGAAACAGCAAAAGCAGTGGCAATAAAAGTATTTGCAGGCAATATAACCTCATCTCCTTTGCCAACGTCTAAGGCAGTTAATGCAAAATGCAATGCAGATGTCCCGGAATTAACTCCTGCGCAAAATTTAGAGTTGCAATATGAAGCAAATTCTTTTTCAAATGCTTCCAGTTCTTTGCCAAGAATAAAATCTCCCTCATGAACTACCTTAAACATAGCATTATCTATTTCGTTTTTGATTTTTTCATATTGCCTTTTTAGATCTACAAAATTAACTCTCATATTGCTATTTCGAACTAACTGCACTATAAAATGTTTTTGTTTTACATTTTGTTTAACGTTAATATTAAATAAAAACCCCATATTTGTTTTGACAAGTTAAATGCATTATAAGATTAAAACTATGAATAAGTTTAAAAAGCAATATAATATTCAACCTTTTAAGATAATAATCTAAGATGCAAAGCTCTTTATTCATTGCAAAAAAACAGAACCTAAAATACTGGAATAAAAAATATACTAGGTTATATTTTGGCAATGAATTCTGCCAGAGATTAATTCCAACTGCAGAAGATCTAGACAGTGTTATCAATTTCGTCAAGAAAAACAATATAAAATTAAGTTTTGTAACTCCTTTTGTAACAAATGAAGGAATTAATAAACTAGAGCCATTATTAGAGCTATTAAATAAAAAACTGCCAGAGTCAGAAGTGATAATTAATGATTACGGCACTTTGGAATTAATGCGAGAAAAGAAATTCAAATTAAAGCCTGTTTTAGGCAGATTATTGACAAAACAGAAAAGAGGGCCAAGGATAATTAATATCATGGACAAGCTTCCAAAACCTGCTATCAAGCACTTTAGAAAATCAAATGCAGAAGTTCCAATTTTTCAGGAATTTCTTGTTAAAAATGGTTTTGAAAGGGTAGAGCTGGATAATTTATTGCAAGGCATAGAAGATGATTTCTCAAAATCAAAAATAAAGGCTTCTTTATATTATCCTTATGCTTATGTTACAACAACAAGATTTTGCTTAACTGCTATCTGTGATAAAAAAGATGCTATTCCAGGCATTTATCCATGCAAAAGAGAATGCCAGAAATACGGGCCTTTTAAGCTGACGAATAAGCATATGCCTGTCCCATTATTATTAAAGGGCAATACGCAGTTTTTTGAGAATAAAAAATTGCCAAAAGATCTAGAAGAAAGAGGGATTGACAGGCTGGTTTATGAGCCTGAATTGCTGGTTTGATAAAATGAAGACCAATTTATTCCTTTCAATAATAATTCCTTTGTACAATTCACAAGAAACAATTGGAAAATGCTTGGACTCAATTTACAGTTCAAATTATCCGAGAAATAAATATGAAGTGGTTGTTGTTGACGATTGCTCAACCGACAACTCAGCCAGTATAGTGAGTGGATATCCATGCAAGTTGATTAAATTGAATAAAAATAGCGGTCCGGCAGCTGCAAGGAATAGTGGTGCAAAAAAATCCAAAGGAGGAATTTTGGTGTTCATTGACTCAGATGTTGTTATAGGAAAAAACTTTTTCAATATAACTGCTAGTTCTTTTAACAAAGAAATTGTATGTTTAACAGCAATAAACACAAAAAAATCCAATTATAATTTAACTACTGATTTTTTTAATTTGTTAGACCATTTTGTATTTTTAAAATCACCACAATATGCTATGTTGCCTTGTACATCATATTGCACTGTTAAAAAGAGTATTTTTAAAGATTTAGGGGGGTTTAACGAGAATTATAAAAAATCGCATGTTGAAGATTTAGAGCTAGGCCTAAAATTAATGAATAAAAGATATAAAATATACCTAAATAAAAAATTAAAGTTTACACACCTAAAGAAGTACTCCTTTTTAGGTTTTTTAAAATATGGATTTTTGAGATCATTTTACAGAATAAAAGTTTTGCTAAACACTAAGGACATAAGAACCACATCAAACTATTACCCGTTAAATACTTCACTTTTATTTTTGGTATTGGTTCTTGTCGGTTTAGGTTTCCTATTAAATAAAGTCTTTTTTTTGTTGTGCTTAATACCACTCATATTACTTTTTTTGCATAATTTTGAATTTCTGAAATTTTTGAAACAAGAAAAAGGCCTTGTATTTGCTATAATTTCCCTTTTTATGATTGTAGCACAATCATTTATATGGGTAATTGGAATTGCAATAGGATCAATAAGTTTCTTCTTAGGTGATAAATATTAATATATACAAAAAGCAAAATCTGGTTTGGCTAAGCTACTTTATAAACGGTTTTATTCAAAAATATCTGAAGCAATATCCAATATTTGTTACTTTCTTTGTTACGTCTAAATGCAATGCTAAATGCAAACATTGCTTTTATTGGAAGGAAAGTTCAGAATTTGCTGAAAAAAAAGAACTTTCTGTTGAAGAAATTAAGAAAATATCACGAAGTATGCATAACTTTCCTTTTTTATTGGTCAGCGGGGGAGAGCCTTTTTTAAGAAAAAACTTAGCTGAGATTTGTAAAATTTTTTATGATAATAACAAAGTGCAAAATATAAATATACCAACAAATGGTATTTTAACTAATAATATTATAAGCACAACCAAACAAATATTAAAAGAATGCCCTAAATCTCTTATTACAATTCAATTGTCTATAGATGGCCTATTTGAAAAACATGATAAAATAAGAAATGTAAATGGAGCGTTTAACAGTTTAATCAGGACATATAATGAACTTTCTTTGCTTAAAAAAAGATTTAAAAATATTGAAGTAACATTTTGTTTCACATTTTCATATTTTAGTCAAGATTATGTTAAAGAAGTTTATGAATTTATCATTAAAAAATTAAAGTGCAGTAGAATCTGTACTGTGCTTATCAGGGGAAACCCTAGGGACAAAAAATCAAAAGAGGTGGATATAAAAAAATATGAAGAGATTACACCAATTTATAATAACCTGTTAGGGAAGCGTAAACAATCTAATTTATCCTATCACAATACCTACAAAACAAGGATTAATCTGCTGTATAAGGAAGTAGCAGAAATTTATAAAAAAAATCATCAGCTTATGCCTTGCTATGCGGGCATATTAAATGCAGTAATAAGCGAGAGAGGAGTAGTTTATCCTTGTGAAATCCTTAATAAAGAATTAGGTGATTTAAGAAAAAATAATTATGATTTTAACAAAATATGGAGAAATGAAAAAGCAAAAAGCATAAGAAGATGGATTAAAACGAGTAAATGTTTTTGTACTGACGAAACTTTCGTTTCAAATAATTGCAGATTTTCATTTGGATTTTATAGCAGATTATTTAAAGGGATATTAAGGTTCAAAAAATGAATATATTAGCACCATTTCTGAAAATTATGTTTTATTTTCCAATCATTTGGCTTATATCAATTATACCTGTAACAATCTCTGGTTTTGGAACTAGAGAAGCAGCAATAGTCTTTTTCTTGTCTAATTATGCTACACCAGAAAGTTTTTTAAGCGCTGGAATTTTACTTTCATTCATTATAGTACTATTGCCTTCCTTAGCCAGTTTATTATTTATTAAGGGGTTTTATAACAAATTATTTGCCAAAAATGCCAAAATTAATAAGAAAATCATTGCGCGAGATATGGGTTAAGGTTACCTTAAAATATAAAATTATAATCTTAAGGTTATTTGGAGCAAAAATTGGGAAAGGTTGTTATATTTATACCTCGTTAATGAATTTTGACAAGATATACACAGATAAAATTGATATTGGCAATAATGTAACAATTGCAAAAGGAGTTATCCTGCTTTGCCACGATATGGCAAAAGATTATGTTCATAAAAAAGAGCACAATAACGAATTTGTGGGAAAGATTAAGATAGGAAATAATTGTTTTATTGGCACAAACTCAATTATTTTGCCAGATGTTAAAATAGGTAATAATGTCATTATTGGAGCAGGAAGCATAGTTTCTAAACATATTCAAGATAACGTTGTTGTTGCTGGGAATCCTGCTAAAGTGATTAGAGAATTTGAATTAATTGATACCAATCAAAAAAACTAAAATGCTACCTTTTAATTACAAAGAATTGTCAAATAAAGTACACGCATTTACTGATTTTTATGTAAAAGAGCCATTAGAATATTACACTAATACGCCTTTATTTAAACCAACACGTGTAAGATTTGAATTGACCTATCGTTGTAACTTAAAATGTCCATTCTGCGATATTTGGAAGTTACAGAAAGAAGAAGAATTATCAACATTTAAAGTAAAACAAATAATTGCTGATATAAAAACTTATTTAAAAAATTTTTATATGTTATTTTCTGGTGGAGAACAATTTCTGAAAGAAGATTTTATGGAAATTTTAGATTATACAACTAAAAAGAGTATAAGGGTTACGATCAATTCAAATGGAACTTTAATTACACATGAACTAGCAAAAAAGATAATGAAATCAAAAATTCATGATATTTATATACCTTTAGATCATGTTGAACCTACTAAGATTGACTTAATCAGAAAAGGTAAAGGCGTTGGTGAAAAAGTTCTTTCATCCCTGGACAATTTATTATTCTTTAAAAACAAATATCGATCATCAGTAAAAGTTAGAGTTAATACCATGATCAATAATTTTAATGTAGATTCTGTTGAACAGATAATTTAATTAGCTAGTGAAAAGGGCATAGATTCAATTTTTTTTAGTTTTATCAAAGATAACATATACTCAAACAAGGAGTATGGTAATGATTGGTTTAGAAAGAACCTATTTTGGCCAAAAAACAAAAATGAAGTGCATTTGTCTATTAACTCATTGATAAAAGCCAAAAAAAATAAAAAATGGCTAATAAATAACTCAATAGGATCACTTAAGTTAATGAAAATTTATTTTGAAAATCCATTATATCACGATAAAAAATGCCTAGCATTTAAAGATTTTACAATAAACCCCTATGGGAAAGTGAGGATGTGCAATTTTTATTTAGGAGACTTAAATAAACATAAAATAAGTGATATATTAAATAAAAAGAATTTACAAACAATCCTTGACAATATAAAACATTGTAAAAAACCTTGTATAAGATTTAACTCAAAATTTGATATTGGGCTGCTTAAACGTATAAAAGATTTTTAAAGAAGTGTATTAAAACATTAAAATAGTATTAACATGTTATACACAATGTACAAAAAATTAAATACAATTTATTATCAAATTTAATTAAAATGCAAAACTACAAAATCTACCCAAACGTTGCATTAGGCAAAGGTTCAACAATAAAAGACTTCTGCGTAATTGGAGAGCCTCCTAAGGGCAAAAATCCAGGAGAATTAAAATTAATAATAGGAAAAAATGCTTTAATAAGGCCCTTAACGGTAATTTATGCAGGCTCTGTCATAGGTGATAATTTCCAGACAGGCACGCATGCTTACATCAGAGAGAATAACAAAATAGGCAATAATGTTGTTATTGGCTCTGGAGCCAAGCTTGAGCAAGGGCATAAAATAGGGGATAATGTAACAATTCATACAGCATGTATTTTGGGGGAATACTCAATAATCGAAGATAATGCCTGGATAGGACCGAATGTAATATTTTACAATGATCTGCATCCTCCCTGCCCAAAATATAGGGAGTGCATCGGTGCGCCAGTAATAAAAAAAAATGCAAAGATTGGGGCAAGATCAAGTATATTCCCGGGAGTGACTATTGGAGAGAATTCTATAGTTGGTGCAAATTCATTGGTAACAAAAAATGTTCCTCCTAATTCTGTAGTAATAGGAAGCCCTGCAAAAGTTATTAAAAAAGTTGATGAACTAAAATGTTTTAAAGGATTCTTTAAAAAGCCTTATGAGTGGGAGAGATGTATAAAGGAAAAAGAGTAATAGCAATAACCGGTGGTTATAATGAAGAAGGAAAGATAGGCAAAGTTATAAATAAAATTCCTTTTTATGTTGATGAGATTGTTGCAATTGATGATGGCAGTGCAGATAACACCCAAGAAGAAATCAAAAAAACCAAAGCCACTTTACTCATAAATAAAAAAAATATGGGTGCTGGTTTTGTTTTAAGAAAAGGAATGGGTTATGCTATTGCAAAGAATTATGATATTGCGGTTATTATTGCTGGTGACAACCAAGATAACCCAAAAGAAATAGTAAAATTGATAGGACCAATAACTAAAGGCTATGATATAGTGCAAGGCTCTAGGTATCTTAATGGAATTAGAAATATTCCTCTATTCAGAAAAGTAGCAACAAAACTATTCAGCATATTCTTCAGATTTACTACGGGTTATCCTTTAACAGACGCGTCAAATGGCTTCAGAGCATATAAAGTAAGTTTTTTAAATAAAATCAATTTTTCTGCAGAATGGCTTAATAAATATGAATTAGAGCCTTATATGTTAATACAGGCAATTAAAAAAGAGTATAAAATTAAGGAAGTTCCTGTCAACAAATATTATAATGGGAAAGATGGCTACAGTAAGATGAAGCCTATTATTGATTGGTGGAGAATTTGCAGGCCGTTAATTAAGAGGAAGTATAAATGAATGTGCTTCTAATAGTTCCACCAGTAGATTATACATATGATATTTATCCACCTCTTGGTCTTCTTAATCTTGCTTCAATGATAAGGGACAAACATCAAGTTGAAATACTAGATTGCATCGCAAAAAAAATCAAGATAAAAGATGCAATTAAACATGTGAAACAAAATATAGATGTTATTGGAGTCTCAAATAATTATACAAATAACACCCATAATGTTATTAGTATAGCAAAACAGATTAAAAAAAAGTTTCCTAGGCAAATATTAATTTGCGGTGGGACTTCTGCCACTTTTGATTCGGAATATTTATTAAATAACTGTTTTGATTTTGTAGTCAGACATGAGGGGGAGATAACGTTTAGAGAGTTGATATCTCATTTAGATAAAGGGTATCCAAATCTTAATGAAATCCGAGGAATTTGGTATAATAAAAATAATAAGATCTATAGAAATAAAGATAGGCCTCTAATAAAAAATTTAGATAATCTACCTCTGCCTTCTTGGGATATGATAGATGAAGAATTATATAAGGATAGTTATATTGGAAAGCAGAGCATGATAGAAACAGGAAGAGGTTGTGCATTTAGTTGTAATTATTGTGTTTCATCTAAAATGTGGAAGCATACCCACCGTTATAAATCCCCAAAAAGAATTGCTTTAGAGTTTAAATTAGCTAAAGAAAGGGGGATATGCCTATTATTGCTATATCCTGATGAAAATTTCACTACACATCCTAAAAAGGTTATAGATATATGCAAAGAGCTGATAAAACAAAAAAACAGTATTCCTTGGATAAGTGGAGGAAGAAGTGACACTTTAGCAAGAAATCCCAATTTAGCTAAATATATAAAAGAAGCAGGGTGTAAAATTTATGCTACGGGGTATGAATCGAATAACAACGAAATTTTAAAAAAATACAATAAAAAAACATCTAAAGAATTAAACAAAAAAGCATTGTCTATACTTAAAAATAATGGTTTAGTTTCTATAGGCTCTATAATAGTAGGTGCACCAAATGAAACGTTTAAACAACTTAAAGATACCATTAAGTTTTCACTTAAATTAGATTTTGCCTCTTACAGTATATTAAGACCTTATCCCGGGACTATTTATTGGAATGAAGGATTCCGAAATAAGACGCACCTATTAAATGGAAGTCTTTGTTTATTGCATAATCACCCCTTTATGATTGAATTGAGCCAGAAAATAGCGGTTTTATTATTTTACTTTAGATTTAAAACGCTTAAAAGACTATTCAGCAAAAATAAATATGAGAAATATTTAGCAAAAAAATATTATAAATTAATTTACTCTATACTGTTGTATACTGTTTGGGACTTTTTTAAAAATGCAATTAAAAAACAAAACTATAGCTATTAAATCAATCCTAAATCAAAGATTATTTAATAAAAAAATACCTCTATCCATAAGCTGGGCTTTAACAAACAGGTGCAATAAAAAATGCTTTTATTGCAACCTGCCAAATATTCCTTCTAAAGAACTAACAACAAAACAGATTTTTTCTGTTATTGATGAACTTGCTGAATTAGGAACTCAGAGAATTGGCTTTACTGGCGGTGAACCTTTATTGAGAGAGGATATCGATAAAATAGTTGATTATAGCCACAGTAAAGGAATTTTTACTGGCATGGTTTCTAATGGCTCTCTGGTAAAAAAAAATATAGGCAAAATCAAAAATCTTGATTTGCTGCAATTAAGTTTAGATGGTCCGGAAGAGATTAATGACAAGCAACGATATAAAGGTTCCTATAAATATGTAATTGATTCAATAAAGGCATCCAAAGGCAAAATTCCAAAAATATGGCTTACATGTGTTTTAACAAAAAACAATTTAAATTCAATTGATTTTGTTTTAGATTTAGCAAAACAATACAATTTAAAGGTTTTTTTCCAGCCTGTTGTTGATTACAAGAATTGCGGATTACAGGCAAAAACTTTGTTTCCAGACAAAAAGGAATATAAAGAAACAGTTAAAAAATTAATAACCTTAAAAAAGAAAAATAAGCAGATAGGAAACTCAAAAGCTGGATTAAAATATCTTCAAAACTGGCCAATTCATAAAAAATTAAATTGCTATGCGGGTAAGTTATCTGCTCATATTTACCCAAATGGAGATGTTTATTCATGTTTCAACATGGATGGCAAAAAGCCGGTAAATTGCATGGATAATGGCTTTAAGAATACATTTAATCAACTCAGCTTTAAAGATTGCGAAGGCTGTTGGACATATGCAAATATCGAGATGAATTATTTACTTAATCTTAATCTTAGTGCTGGATGGAATAGTTTAATGTTATTGGGCAATAGAGGTAGAAATTGACTATAAAAAAGCAGGCAAATAATAAAGTAACTTATGAATTATCAAAGCTTAAAGTTTTAATTAAGATAGCAAAGATAATTGGGGTTATTTTTTTAATCTTAGGCTTAATAGCAAATCCTTTTGTGATAGAAAGTTTATTTGATTCTAATGGAGATCAACAGAGTTTTAATACATTTAAATTTATAGGGGTATTTCTTTTCTTTTTTGGGTTATTCTTAATGTATATCGATAAAATTCATACTAATATTTTATTATTAATTGCAACCATCTTTTTATTCTTAATTATATTAGAGTTTATATTGGGTAAATACCCTTTAATATTTGGCGATGATTTTGCTAACGTAATACTAAATAAATATCACGCAGGATGTGATGGTGTATTTGAATATGATCCTATATTAAAAATTAATTTTATGAAACCTAATTTTACAACAATGAATTATGCCAATGGGTATTATTGGTCTCATAAGACTGACAAATGGGGTTTTAGAAACCCTAATAATAAAGACAATGCAGCTAATTTATTAGGTGATTCTTTTATATATGGACATGGTCTTAATCAAAATCAGACTGTAGCTCATTATATTGAAAAATTTACTAATCTTTCAGTTATGAACTTAGCTCAACCAGGACACTCCTCTTTTGAAGAAGCTTATTTACTAAATCAGTATGGGTTTAGATTTAAACCAAAATATGTTTTTTATTTCTTTTCTTTAAATGACATCGTTGAGGTGACTAATAGACTTAATAAAGATGAAATTAATGACTTCATTATCAAACCAATTGAACAAATTAATTTTGAACCTAGGCAATATTACTCTAATCCTATTGATTGTTTTATATCTTCTTTTAATAGAAGACCATACTTATTTCAACTTTTCAGAATTATCAGTTATAAAATTAAGGAGCAAAGGAAGATGGAAGATACTAACCTTGAATCGATGGATTTAGGTTGGAGATATACCAAGAAAGCTATCCAGCAAATGAAATACGCATCAGATTTAAATAATGTAGAATTTATCGTTGTCCCAATCACATTAGGCAATCCCAGAGAATTTAAAATTCTGAAGGAATTTACAACCAAAAATAATATAAATTTTATTGATATTACGTATGTAAATTCTAACCCTACTTTCCAATTACCTAACGATGGTCATTTTAACGAAGAAGGCATGAAAGCAATGGCAGAAATAATTTCATCTTATATTAATAAAAAAGAGTAAATAAGTAGAGTTTCTGAATTTTATTTAACATTCGACCAAACCCTTTTAATCAATCTGAAATCCTCTTCGCTAAAAGTTTTTGTTAATAACAAACATATAAAATATACAGCCACACTTGTAAAAATTATTAAAAATAAATTTAGTTCTTTTAAAAAATAAATCACTATACCCATTATTATTCCAGATATTAAAGGCTTATAAAAGATGCAAAAAGATAGTTTATAAAATTTACTTGAGATATGCACAAAAAACACAATAAAGGTAATAAAAACAACTATCAGATTAGACATAGCCAGTCCATTATATCCCCAATTATAGATAAAAACATAATTGGATATTGTTAACAAAATAACTGAAAATGTATTTATTTTGAGTAAAGTGTTTGTCTTATGTACAGACATAAGTAAAGTATTAAACATCCCTATTAAGGAAAAAAATAAGAAATAAAATGCAAGTATCTTTAATACTGTAATAGAATTAACATATTGGTCCCCATAAATAAGAAAAATAATTTTATCAGCGAGAATATAAGTTCCAATACTTATAGGCAATATAATAGCATATAGATATTTAAATACCGTTTTATATGTCAAAAATAATGATTGCTTAGAAGTTTTATAGAACTTTGCCATAACTGGAAAAATAGAATCTATAAATAAAAGTAAAATCCCTAAGCTAATTATCAACTTGTGCGCTGTACTATAAAAGCCTACTGCTTCATTGCCTTTCATTACAGAAAGCATTACCTCATTTACGTCAACCAAATATCTCCCCAATATGATAATTCCAAAAAATGGCAAAGCTTTTTTAATGATATTTTTAGAAACCTTGCAACTAAACTGGGAAAGATTTATTAAAAATTTCTTCTTCACAATATAGAATCCTAATAAAAAAGTGATTATGTGGGCAATCAAAACAACTATAGCAATCTGTATTATGGAATAGCCAAGGAATAATGCGCTCAAGCCAAAAACGGAGATTACCAAAGCAGTTAAAACAAACAAAAATGCTTCAAATTCCATTCTCTCAAATGCCCTAAACACAGAATAGAAATATCTTGAGAATGAATCAAAAATTATAGCTGCACCTATAATATAAACAACCAGCCTTGTATCTGCAGGGTAATTAAGAATATTGATAGTTATAGCAATTAAAGAAAAGGCAAAAACAGCTAATAATGTTTTTATAACTAAGCCATTATAAAAGTAATCTTTAAGTTTGTCTTTATCAGCAGCTATATCTCTTATTATTAAAATTTCCAATCCTAATTGAGTTGTAATAGCAAACATGTAAGCATAAGAATGCGCAAAACTCCACTTGCCAAACTCTAAAGCGCCTAGCTTTCTGGCAATAAATACAGATAAAGCCAGAAATAGCAATAAGCTAGCAACATTAGCTAGGGTTAATAAGATGGAATTTTTCGCTATTTTTTGGACTTGGTTCATTTGATTTATGAGCTAAAATAATTAGTATACCTTGCAGTTAATTTGTTTTTATAAGATAACTCGAATTCAATTAATAAAAATATTACTTTTTGCATTCATTATAAAACATTAGGTTTTATTAATCTGAATTAAATTATTTTTAAATAATTGTTCATAAATAACATCCGCAATTATTTCATTCCCTTTATATCCAAAATGAACATAATCTGAAGGTTCTGCTCTCAATTCAAAAGGATTAATCTTTTTTTGAATAAATACATCTTTGAGATATAAATAACTCAAATCATATTTTTTTGAATATGATTTAACAAATTTGTCATCACTTTTGTAACCTTTAACAAAATAGGGTAAGTTAATAATATAAAATTCTGAATTGTTACCATAATATCTAATCTGGTTAACTAATTCTTCAGCAGTTTTATAACTGATAGGATTAAAAGTTTTGTGTATAATTAGGAATTCATGAAACCATGAATTTAAAAAATAAAACGATCTAGTGCGATGGTACCACTTGTCAGAATATTTGTATTTTGCATAAGGTTCTACATGGAAGGACCATCTGTAAGATAAGTCATTTTGAGCAAATAAATAAATAATTAAATCTGGTTTGCATTTTGAAATATATTTAAAATAATAAGCTATATCTTCAAGATTTGCACCACCAGTACCAAAATTAAATATTTCAAATTGAAGATTATCTTTCGAAAGGTTTTTTAATCTGTTTTGTATAATGCTTGTAAATATTTTGTTTGGGTTTACAACCTCTCCTACCCACATAGCATTAGTGACAGAATCTCCAATAAATGCTATCCTATAAGTACCGTCGGTTTTATTTATATAATCACAGACCTCAATTGTGCAGGAAGTTAAACCCGTATTCCCACATGTGAAAAACTTATGATATAGATGTAAAGTTCCGGTGTTTTTAAAATTAATAAAAGTTCGATTTATCAAAAAAACTCTTTTGCTATCTTGCAGATAATACCAATCATTAGTATTCTCATTTTTGTCAAAAATAGATTCAAAAAAGGTAATGGGTAAGTGAAATGATAATTCTAATATTAACAAGAATAGAAATAGGCTTACAATTGACAAAAGAAGATTAACTGTTAATCTTTTAATTTTCTTATAAAGCCACATTTTGTTGTTGATTTAGTATAGGGTAATTTAAAAAGAGCATATGTTTATATAGTTTTTCAATTCTCTGTTTTTTATGAAAATACTCGCTCCAATAATCTCTCATGCAGAAATAAAACAACTAATTGAATCAGGGGCAGACGAGCTTTATTGTGGTGTGCTTTCTAAAGAATGGAAAACAGGTTATACTAATGTTGGCTCTATTAATAGGAGAGAGTTTGCTTTGCCTAATATGAAAAGTTTTGGAGAATTAAAAAAATCTGTTAAGATTGCCCATTCTTTTAATACCCCAGTTTTTCTTACAATGAATGGATTATACACAGAGGAACAATACCCATCAATAATTAAAGAAATAAAAAAGGCCATTGAGATTGGTATAGATTATTTTATAATAGCTGATATTGGCTTATTATTAAAATTAAAGGAATTAAGCATAAGGACAAAAATACAAATCAGCACTGGAGCTACTGTTTTTAATTCAAAAATAATAGATTTTTATAGGAAATTTGGCATTTACAAGCTTACTATACCAAGGCAGGTTACAATTGAAGAGGTTAAAAATTTAATAAAAAAAGGCATGGAATTAGACGTTTTTATAATGAACACAAGATGCATGAATGAGGATGGATTTTGCACATTCCAGCATGGAGTTAATGAAATAATTCACCCGTATATAGGGAAATTTTTAAAGAACATTAAATACGATTATTTTATCTCAACGATGCTTAAGAAAATGCCAAAAAATGTGTCACAAAAATTAATGCAAAAAGATATTTTGGGCAGCACTTCTGCCTGCCATTTGAATTACGATGTTTCAACATTAGGTACTGCAAACAAAAAAATAGAGAAAAATATAGCCTCTCACTTTGGTTTAAAATATCTGCCAGATCACTGCGGTGCTTGCGCCTTATACGATTTTAATAATATGGGTATTAATGCAGTTAAGATAGTAGGCAGGGAAAACCCAACCAAAAAGAAAGTTAAAGATGTTAAATTTTTGAAGAGTCTGTTAAATAATCTGGAGCAAAACCCTAGCAGAAAACATTTTTATAGAATATGTAAAAAAGATTTTGCAAAAATTTATGGCTATAAATGTGGTGTTTCGCAGTGTTACTATACCTGCTCACACCCAATCCAGGAATAAGAAAAATTTTCATGATGGTCAAACAATGAACTTTAAAAATTATCTAAATTCTGGAATTTCTGTTTTAAACTATTACTTGTTTAATAAGAAAACCCCTTTAAGTGTAATATTATCTGTAACCTCAAAATGTAATTTTAATTGCAAATACTGCCATGTAGGCAATCAAAAGAAAAAAAATATGACCACAAAACAGATTTTATCATTGATAGATCAAATGGTTGATGCAGGAACACAACGCTTAGGAATTCAGGGTGGAGAGCCTTTACTAAGAAAAGACATAGGAAAGATAATTAACTATAGCAAATCAAAAGGGCTTTTTGTGACTCTTGGCTCAAATGGATCCTTACTTCCCGGGAAAATAAATAAAGTAAAGAATGTTGATGCCTTGGTCTTAAGCTTTGACGGTCCAAGCGCTCATGATAGGTATAGAAAAAAAGGTTCCTACAGACAATTGATAGGTGCAATTAAGCTTGCAAGGGAAAATAACATTAACGTATGGAATACAACTGTATTAAGTAAGTATAGTATTAATGATATAGATGAAGTTTTAAGGCTTGCTAAAGAGATGGGGTTTAAAACGTATTTTGCGCCATTAATGCAGGTGCCGGAAACAACCGGCATAATCAATGAGTTTTTCCCAACTCAAGAAGAACAAAAAAGAGCGATAAAAAAAATAATTAAAAGAAAAAAACAAGGCTATCCTATATTAAACTCCTATGAGTTTCTTGATTATGTTTATAAGTGGCCTGATTTTAGAAAGACGCAATTTTTAAATGAAGAATTGCCTAAAAAAAATAAGCTCAAATGTTTTGCTTCAGAATTATTCTGCCACATAGATACAAATGGAGATGTTTATCCCTGTATTAATATGATGTATAAAACAAAGGCTTATAATGCTTTGAAAGTAGGTTTTAAAAAGGCATTTGAAAAAGCTTCAAAAAACGGCTGCAACGGTTGCACAACATTCAGCTTTGTTGAGTTAAATTTATTGTTTAATCTTAAGTTTAGGGCAATTTATAATTTGTTAAAGGATTATTAAGAATGAAAAAAAGTAAAATTATTAAGACTGGATTTTATATTTTGAAAAGCAGATTGTTCAATAAGAGAATGCCTATAAGCGTTATTTTTTCAGTTACTAATAAGTGCAACTTTAATTGTAAATATTGTAATAGGTGGAAAGATGTTAAAAGTGAATTGAGTACTGAGGAGATATTTTTGTTATTTGATGAATTAGCTGAGATGGGAACTCAGAATATCACCCTTTTTGGCGGAGAACCTTTGTTAAGGAAAGATATTGAAAAAATAATTGGTTATGGTAAGAAAAAAGGTTTTTTTATGGCTTTAAACTCGAATGCTTATCTTTTACCTGAAAGATTTAATGATATTAACAATACTGATTTATTATTGATAAGTCTTGATGGCTCAAGAAAGATTAATGATAAGCTCAGGCACAAAGGCTCTTACAACTCCATTGTTAAAAGTATAAAGCTAGCAAATGAAAATGAAATACCAGTAATTACCTATACTGTACTCACAAGATTTAATATAAATCAAATTGATTTTATATTAAACAAAGCAGAAAAATTACATTTCAAAGCAAGTTTTCTTTATTTACTAAAAGAACCTCAAACTAGAAAAGGCATTAATAATTTTGATCCAGACAAGAGGCAATATCAAGAGGCTGTTAACAAACTAATTAGATATAAAAAATCTGGGAAGCCAATTGTTAATAGCCTAGAAGGGTTAAAATATATGTATAACATCCCAGATCCTACCAAGAAAATTAGATGTTGGGCAGGTAAACTGCATATTTATATAGCACCTGATGGAAGAGTTTACTCTTGTTGTTCTATAAGGCAACATAAAAAAGAGGGGAAAACATTCCCAAGCATTAGTTTAAAAGAAGCCTTTGAAAATTTATATATTGATAAAGGAAGGTGTAAACATTGTTTATTTCCAGGTTTATTTGAGAGAAATAGGATATTTTCACTTAACCCTAAATCTATATTGTGTGCATTTAAAAAATGAAGAATATAACTAGAATAAAATCCCTTGAATCAGTATTGTATTGCTATTTATTTAATAAAAAAACTCCATTGTCAGTTGTTTTATTAATAACAGACAAATGCAATTCGAGATGCAAATATTGCCAGATATGGAATAGAAATAAAAAAGAGATGACCACCCAACAAATCTATTCTCTGATTGACGATCTTGCAGATATGGGCTCTCAAAAATTTAGTATTTTTGGTGGAGAACCTTTGTTAAGGGAGGATATTGGGCATATTATTAATTATGCTAAAAATAAAGGATTATTTGTCTCAATGGGTTCAAATGGGTTTTTGCTAGACAAAAAAATTGATGAAATTAAAAATGTTGATATGCTAAACCTAAGCTTTGATGGACCTCAAGAAGTTCACGATCTTCATAGAATAAAAGGTGCGCATGACAAAGTAATTAATGCGATTAGAATTGCTCGGAAGAATAATATCAAAGTTATAACCCAAGCTGTAATCACAAAATATAATTTACAATGTCTTGGCTATATTCTAGAAAAAGCAAAAGAAATGGACTTTTTGGCTGGATTTCAGCCAGTGATGTATCGTCCCTTATCAGGAGGATTATTGAATGATCTCATGCCTGATAAAGAAGAGTACAAAAAGACAATAAGCTGGTTAATAGAACAGAAGAAAAAGACAGGCAAAGTTGCAAATTCAATAGAAGGCTTAAAACATTTATATTATGTTTATGATTGGCCTAAATTTAAGAAACAGATAAAGTGTTTTGCCCCGGAATTGCATGTTTACATAGACACCAATGGAGATGTTTATTCCTGCCTGCATGTGCAGGAGCAGATAAAAAATCCCCCTAATTGCGCTGAGATGGGTTTTAAAAAAGCATATAGCCAGTTAAAGAAGTCCCCTTGCTATGGTTGCTGGAGTTGGTCAAATGTTGAATTTAATTTGCTATTCTCCCTAAAGCCTGAAGTAGTTTTTAACACGTTTAAAATAACGAAATAGGTTATTTAATTTAAAACCTGCAATTTGGAATGGATTAACCACTAGACTATTTTGGATAGAACATGTCCATGGACAAACACATTTTTTGTTGTTAATAAAATTAAGTATGTTTTTGCAGTTCTTCGAATTAAAAACCCGTTTGTTGTTATAATCTACTTTTCTAAGGGATCCTATCTTTTTGTTTAAGATTTCACAAGGATAGACATCCCCTATATCATCAATCACAATTATTTTTTTTCCAGCATAGCATCTGATTTTCCTTTTTTTATTGATTAGCCCTTCTACTATAACCTCCTGGGTAAATTTAGTTAAATATAAAAACAATTTGGATGGTAAAGAAGTATTTCTTTCCTTAAGCATTTCTTTGTATATTTTTGTTGCTGCAATATAATCTTTTATTCCTACGTTTATTGCATTTTTAACTCTTGGATGCCCATAAGTTAAAAGTAAAACGTAGTCATCTAATTTTAAATCGTGTTCTAGGTAATTTATGATTTGTTTAATTTTATTTTTGTTGAAAGTTGATATAGTAATTGCCGCGCTTACTATAAGATTGGGATAATCCTTTTTTAGCTTGTATAGTTTATTATATGTAGAAATAACATTGTTGAAACAACCAGGGTATCCACGGATATTATCATGATCTTTGTATAATCCATCGATAGACAAACCAATTCTTAAGTATAGGTGTTGGCACTTTTTTAAGATATTTTCAACTAGCTTTTCAATCTTATTTGTTAAAATTCCATTTGTCGGGATATTAACCTGAACAATGCTTGTATTTTTGTAAAATAATTCAATTATCTTGTCCAGGTCATCTCTTAGAAAAGGTTCTCCCCCGGAAATTGTTAATGATTGAAGATATTTCAAATTTTTTGATATTTTATCTATTTCTTCTAAATTCAGTTCTTTTCTCTTGTTAGAGTTCATTATATTCTTCCAATTAAAACAATGTTTGCATTTAGCATTGCATTTAGATGTAACAAAAAAAATGATATTTAAAGGAGTGTTTCTATTTAGCACTATTCTGCCAAAATAGCCTTTAATTATTTTTTTTAATATATCTGAATCCATTTTTTATTGTTGATAAAAAAATTGCCGCACATATGACTATAGAATTGATATAACTGATAAATATTGCCAAAATAGAAAGAATTTTCTTGTTTTGTTTGAATATAAAGTAGTAAAATGAGGAATATGAGCTGATAAATATAATAAAAGATATCACACCTAAGATAAAAAAAATATTTCTTCCAAAAAAATAAGAAAGGCCTAATAGGATAAAACTTAATCCTGCAAAGGCAGTTCCAACACCTAATTTTTTAGAAGTCATTGCAGACTCAAATTTTTTTGTTTTAAGGAATAACGGCCACCACTGTAAATATGTTTTAAAGCTCTTTTTTAATCCTTTAAAGAATGTAGGATAATAATGACCGACTTTTAGTTTCTTATTTAAAAATATTTTATATTTCTTTGCCAATCTTCTGCTAAATTCAACATCTTCACATTCCACACCTCTATACTTTTGATTAAATCCTTTTAAACCAATAAAAACGTTTTTTCTAATTGCGCCACAAGCAGTATTCATTGTATCAACATAATCCAATTTAACATTAGATATTTCATGGTACCAAAGAAATGATTTATATAAGGGGAATATGCCTTTATTTTCTGGATATTTTTTATACATTCCAGTTAGGCATTTAACATTTTTATCCCTAAATGCTTTTTTAATTTCGATTAAAGAATTTTTGTCTAATATGATATCCGAATCAACAAAAAATAATATTCTTCCCATAGATTTTTTTGCACCAAGGTTCCTTGCAGCTGCTGGACCTATATTTTTATTTAATCTTATCAGTTTAAAAGGATAAGTCTTAACTATATTAGCAGAGTTATCAGTTGATGCATCATCAATTACAATTACTTCATACAAATTTCTTGGATAATTTTGGATATAAATAGATTCTAAACATCTACTAATGGTTTTTTTAGCATTGTATACTGGGATTATTATTGAGATCATATTTTTCTCTCCCTATCCAAATTACTCTCCGCCAAACTATGTATTATTTTTCCTTCTGTAGTTATCTCCCCGCCAATGCAATACCTTGCTGCATCTACATCGTAATTATATGCATTACAAATACACCCAAAACCAAGTATTAGTAATTCTTCTGGCAAAGTTGATGAAGTAAACGATCTCTTGAACAGTTTTCTTGTTAAATACATAGAAAGAGATAAAATCAAGATTTTAAAGGTTTTTGAATTTACTAATTTAGGCAATGCTTTTGCAATAAACTTTATCTTTGAATAAACCCTTTTATCTGATTTGTAATAGCTTCCTGTATCAATTTTATTTAAATCAACAATATCATTAATTATTTTATAATCAGTTTTGTCTCTATTAACTAGGATATATTGGTTATAAAAGCATCTTTTTGTGGAGATTAAATCATAGAAGATATAAAGTAATTTTTGGAATTCTAATATTTTTTTATTTGATATCATGCCATTAGTTTGGTTTTCTAAAATATCTATAAGCTCTTCGCCTAAGAGCTCGTTTTCTTTTTTAAAACCTTTTCTCCCGATATGGCTGTATGACCTAAAAAGAACAGCCTTGATTAAGTTATTTTTTACTGCATAATTTAATATATTTGCCATTTCATTTTCATTGACTCCTTTAACAAGAGTTGTTTCAAGCACAACAGGCATGTTTAACCTATTTAAATTATCTAGTGCCTTAAGTTTTATTTTTATTAATTTTTTATTTCTCATTTTTTTATATGCGTAATCGCTAAAGCCATCAAACTGCAAATGTACAATTTCTAACCCCTTATCCCTGAGATGTTTTAAGTATCTATAATTTGCTATTTTTATCCCATTGGTGTATAGTGCAGGAATATTTCCGCTTTTCTTGATTATTTTAATTATCTCAGGCAAATCTTCCCTTATCGTTGGCTCACCACCCCATAATCCAATTTTCGTATTTTTCCAGTTTTTCATTAAGTCATTTATTTTCTCTAAAGACAGCTCTTTATGACTGCCTTGGTTAGCTTTTGTTAAGCAGAAAGAACAATTAAGGTTGCATCTTAAAGTTACATAAAGATTAAAATAATTTCTTTTGCATTTTTGTATTTTATCTTTGTTTAAACTAAAATACAATTTGGTTAAGTTTTTATAATAAGAAGGTCTATTGGATAAGAGCACTTTAAAGTTGCCATGCCTTTGACATCTCTTAAGCATATACACTTTCCCATATTCCTCAACAATATCTGCCTTTATTTTCTTAATGCATTTTGGGCAAACAGACTGGGTTTTTCTTGTTATTTGCATACATATTTGGAATTCAGCAACATTTAAATAGGTTTTGAAAAATCTTATGTGCAATGAAAAACCCCCATAATCTAAGCATAAAGAATTTATTTTTGTGGGGTTATGACTTGTTTAATCATAACCCCAGAGCGTTAAGTATATTTGTCACTAATAGGTGCAATTCAAAATGCAAAACATGTTATATCTGGAAGAAAAAACCAAAAGTAGATTTGCCAGTAGAAACTATTAAAGAAATATTAAATGATCCGATAACTAGAAGATGTGATTTTACTCTTCAAGGAGGAGAATTTTTTTTACATCCAGAATATAAAGAAATTCTTACTTTGTTTAAAAATAGGAAATTTAATGTTTTTTCTAATGCTTTATGTAAAGAAAAATTAATTGAAGCAGTAAATAAGCATAAAATACAAAATCTTTATCTGTCTTTAGATGGTAAGCTAGATACAAATAAATCAATTAGGGGGGTTAATAATTACAACCAAGTAATTGAAATAATTAACAAGCTTAAAAATAAAGCAGCAATCACAGTTAACCATACAATCTCGCCATGGAATACTTTTGAGGATTTAATCCATGTCAAAAACCTATGTGAAAAAAATAAAGTCAGACTACAATTAGGAATATACTCCAATTTTAGATTTTTTAATACCCAACATAAAATAAACAAAATAGACAAAAGGATTGTGGCTAATATCAGCGAAGAGTACATTAGGAAGTGCAATAGCTGGTTTGATGGTAAGATACATTTTCCTTGCAATTCTCTTAGGATTTGGGGTACAATTTATCCTAATGGTGATGTTCCTTTATGCCCTAACAAAGATATAATTCTTGGTAATATTAATGCCTGCAAGTTATCAGATATTTGGAAATCTGAAAAAAGCAAAAATATACGAAAAAAATACTATTCATGCAATGGTTGCTGGAATCCATGTAGTAGGAGGATGGAAATAGAATTGGTTAGTATAGCTAAAAATAAAATCCCAAAATATTTTTTGAAATCATATCAACAATTATTTGAACTATGAAAATACCAAAACTAAGCCTTGTCCTTATCCAATGTTATATCTATCCTTTAACTCTTTTGATAAGATCTTAGCAGCATATTTATGACCTAATGGGTTCCAATGGGGATCATACCAAAAATATAATCTTTCTTTATCTTTATACTCTCTAAAATAAGGATAAAGATCTATAAAGTCTAAACCGCAATTTATGCTAAGATTGTGTAGCATCATTGAAGGTTTGTTAATATCAATCTCATCACTATCTATTTGAAGTTCTTTAAGCGTATTACTAAATTTATCTTGGAGAAGATGAATCTTGGGGGGGATATTTATCACTATGAAAGTAATGTTGTGCTCTCTTAGCATCTCAGCCATTTTACAATATAACATTTCATTAAGCTGATTATATACCTGATAATCTTTTGGGTACTCTTTCAGTATTATAGAAATTTCAGAAGGATCATAAGTATGTTCTTGGTAAGGATACAACCTGAAAAGTACTCGCTTAAAAAGAAAAAAAACATGTGATTTATGGCTAAGAAAGAATTTTAGTTTTGTCAAAAAAGAGTATTCTCTTGCATCCCATTCCACTTTTTTTGGCACAGGAACATTTGTTAGATTAAGTGAGCCATCATCAGCCAATTTAAACAAAGGTTTTGGATAACTATACCTTACATTATTTCCAGTATCCTCCAAATCATTTGCATAAAATCCAACTATTACCATATCTGGTCTAAATTTTAATACTGTTCTGTTTAACTGAAGATAGTATTGGTCTGTTCCATACCCACTTACACCAAAATTCAGCACTTCAACGTTTTCCAGTTCTTTTTCAAGATATTCACTTACCCTTTCGTGCTCATTGACACCAAATCCCCAAATAAATGAATCGCCTAAAAAGGCTATTCTGTACTTTGATTTTTTTAGAGGAACATTTCTACCCATCCTCAACCCTTGTGCATTATTCTTTATGTTAGTATTGTACTCATTACTAAAAAAAAGACCTTCAATATTAGATTTTAGTCTCCATCCAAGAATAGCGTCATATTCTGCAAAAGTTCCTCTGTCATCTGTTGGTAAGAATATTGGATTTAATGGTTGAGGGTAAAAAAATCTTAGGACAATTTCAAAAAAAATAACACATATAACTATGACAAAAAGTAAAAGTATCAGGTTAGGAAGTATCTTTCTTACTTTCTTAATAAATTTTTGGAAAACATATTGAGATTTTCTTATTATTTGCATGCATATCCAGAATTAAGTAATATTTAAATAGTTTTTGAAAACCTTAGATTAAACCTAAATGAAACTATCAATAATAATCATAACAAGAAACAGGGCAGATATGCTTAAAAGCTGCCTGAATTCTTTAGTTACACAAACAAAAAAATCAGATGAAGTTATTGTAGTGGATAACAGTTCAAATGATAACACTAAGAATGTAGTGATTAATTTTAATAAACAATTGCCAATCAGATATATTTTTGAGCCAAGAATAGGCATTCCAATTGCAAGAAACACTGGAATTAAAAATGCTAAATATGATATAATCGCTTTTATTGACGATGATTGTGTCGCGGATAAAAATTGGATTAAGAATTTACATATTATTCATAAAAAAAACTCAGATATTTTAATAATCCAAGGAAAAATAAATAACAAATTAAAAAATAAACTTCTCGGTGAAGCTTTTCAGTACCTTCTTAATAATTGTGACCCTGCACCTTTTGATACAAAAAATTTATCTTTTAAAAGAAAGATTTTAAATAATTTAAAATATGTTTTTGATGAGAAATTTATATTTGGCGAAGATGCAGAACTCGGGGTTAGGCTTAGACAAAAAAGGTATAAGATATTACACTCGCCAAATATTGTCGTGTACCACGATCATAGAACTGATTTCATATCTTTTGCTAAACAACAGTTTATTTCGGGGAAATATGCTTATCTACTAAAACAAAAATATAAAAAAGATCTAAGATATTTGCCAAAAGATTTACAAAATATTTATTTTTTATTGGGGTCTTTATTTATAATGCCCTTTACCCATACATTTAAAAGCATTAAGGTTGTAGGACTCAAGTCTGCAATTAAATTTTTACCAATTATTTTTTTCCAAAAATTATTTAGATATTTTGGTTTTATCAGTGGAAGAATAATTTTTGATAACAACAAGAAATAAGGGGGTTACAAATGTTATTAAAAAAAGTATTTCACGGAATCATTAATGGAATAAATTATCACATCAAATATAAATTAAATTATGGAATGAAGCCAACTTATTTAATCTATCAAATCACTCAAAGATGCAATGGTAAGTGTATTATGTGTAACATATGGGATAAAGAATTTAAAAAAGAAGTTGAAATAAATGATATTTCAAAAGCATTTTCAGATAGATTATTTGATAATTTAAAATGGATTGTCTTAACTGGTGGAGAGCCATTTTTAAGGAATGACCTAGTTGAAATAATTAAAATATTGAACAAACTTCCTCACTTAAAATGGATAACAATAAACACAAATGGATTTTTAACCAAAAAAATAATTAGTAATGTTAAAGATATTTTAAAAATTTTAAGGGCTGATATTACTTTAAGTTTGACAGTTTCAGTTCATGGCATAGGTATGATACATAATCATATTACTCGCACACCTTTAGCCTACAACAAAGCAACTAACACTTTAAAAGCTCTTAAAAAAATAAAAAATAAAAAATTCCATTTACAAATATTGAGTGTTATTACTAAATATAATTCTGAAAAATTAAATATTATTGATAAAGAAATAAAAAAGCTTTGTATGAATGTTAATTTTATATATCCAACAGTATCAAAACACTTTGAGAATCAAAAAAATGAAGAAATAAAGTTCAATGAAAAAGAAAAGATAAGTATTATTAATTTTTTGAAAAGTACTAAATCAAATGATTTAGCATATGCTTTTTATTTAAGTGAGGTAGCTATTTCTCTAAAAAAAAATAAAAGAGATTTTATTTGTTTAGGCGGATACAAAACAATGTTCTTGAACACTAATGGTGATATTTTTCCTTGCCAACCGCTAGCTTATGATAACTCCACTTTTAGGTTTGGAAATTTTTTACATAATAACTTAAATGAAATTTGGTATTATCCTAGGGGCAACTCTATAAGAAAAAATCTTAAAAAATGTAATGTATGTAAAAGCTGTGTCTTTTCCTGTGATATCATCAATAATATTGAAAATCAGTTTTTTCAATTTGCTTTTTTCCTTTTTTGCCATCCAACTCTCATCAAAAATTTAATAAATAAAAAAGATATGAACATGCTTAACTTTATTAAAGATAAAAAATAAAATGCGAGCACATAATAAGAATAAGCAATTTTGGCTATTATTAGTTTTATTGTTTATTGTTATGTTTGGCTTTTCTTTGCGGTTTTACAATCTAGCTAAAGAATCACTATGGCTAGATGAAATTGTCGGAAGCGTATTACCCGCAAAACAATCAATTACTTACCTTTTGAATCATAATATAAATCTACCAGTTAGCACTTATCACATAATTTTACATTACTGGATGCAAATCTTTGGGCAGAGTGAGTTCTCAGTTAGATTTCCTGCCTTAATATTTGGAGTATTGTCTATTTTTATGATTTACAAACTAGGAAAAGCATTGTTTAATCCAGAAATAGGTCTAATAAGCGCTTTAATATTGGCAGTTTCCCCATTCCAGATACATTATTCGCAGGAAGCAAGACCTTATAGTTTGCTTATGTTATTAAGCTTAATTTCTACTTACTATTTTGTAAAATTTATAAAATCCAAAGATAAGGAAAATTTTCACTATAAATTTGATTATCCAGTTCATAAAATTTCAAATTTTATAAAAAATAAAAAAAATATTGGGATTTATATAGTTTCGACTTTAATAGGTATTTATACTCATTATTTTATTTTTTTTCTTTTGATATTTCAAAACATTTATCTCTTTATATACACTATTAAAAATAAAAAGATAGTTAATAGCTGGATCATTTCACAATGTATAATTACTCTACTCTTTCTATTGTATAACCCATTTTTTTTAAAGCATATTATCTGGGGAATAAATGGTGGATTTACATATCTTAACCAATATTTTTCTTTATATTCGATTATAAAAACTTTTTATGTATTCATTTTAGATTATGCCTTTATAAATTCAAACTATTGTATACCATGTTTTCATGTTAATCCTTTTATTATTTTTTTGGTAGGTATTGTATTTTTGTTATTAATATTTTTAGGTATAAAAAGTTTATTTGTTTATAAAAAGAATTTCAAAGAATTGATATACAAAAATGAAAAATTAATATTTTTAATTTTGTATTTGCTTATGCCAATAGCAATCCTTTACACTATTTCTTTTATTATCCCTTTATTCCAAACAAGGTATGTAATATATTCATCTGCGCCGCTTTACATTTTAATAAGCAGAGGGATATCAGGATTTAAAAAAATAGCTAAACTACCTTTTATATTTCTACTTCTTTTTTTGTTCTCTTTTGTATTATTTGGTTATTATAATGATGTTACAAAAGAGCAGTGGAGAGAAGCAAGTAATTTTATAGACAAGTCTTCAAAAGAAACTGATGTAATTATATACCCTTATCCAACTTTTGTTTTTGAGTATTATGATGTTAAAATAGATAAAAAAAGATTAATTCCAAATAATTACCCCTATTCAAAAGATTCACCTGAAGCCTATGGTGAGCCTTTGAAACCCAATGATATTGATCAAATAACCTCAAATTACAATAGAGTTTGGCTTGTCTTGCCACCTCCATGGGAATTAAAAGATTATAAGGATATTGCAAAAGAATTTAAAACATTAATTTTAGAAAAAGAATTTAAAGGAGTTAAGATTTATTTATATAGTATATAAAAATAGTAAAATAAGTCAAGGAAATCTAGGGCTCGCTTGTGAAAGAGACCTCGCGGACTTTAGTCCGCAGATGAATTTCACATTATAAAGCGAGCCAAATCAATAAACTATTTCTATAAGAAAAATAAAAAATAAAGTGCGTGG
>Ga0209211_10000745_pt1 | contig 64807 bp, 48 predicted proteins | sample RifGroA2_FD_183992 | JGI IMG/M metagenome (GOLD analysis project Ga0209211, IMG submission 183992) | Groundwater microbial communities from Rifle, Colorado, USA - Groundwater A2 (SPAdes) (version 2) | ecosystem: Environmental > Aquatic > Deep subsurface > Groundwater | place: Rifle, Colorado... | reverse complement strand
GGTTTGGGACATATAAATTAGAATATGATGAAAGATTTGATTGTTTGGATGCTTTTGTAAAGTTTTATAATGAAGAAAGAATACATCAAGGAATAAATTATCAAAAACCTATAGATAGGTACAAGTGTGCCATTAATGCGTCTTAGCACACTAACACTAAATTTATAAAAAAGACAAGATTCCTTATTTATTATAAATAAAGAATCAAGTGATTAACAATAAAGGAACAAAATGAAACAAACAATTGCTTATATTACTACTTTATTCTTACTTAATAGCTGCGGGGGTAGTTCAACAGCTGTAAAAAAAGAAGCTGCACCAGAAGAATCTTTAAAAGAATCATCGCAACCTTCACTTTATTCATCCCATACAATAGAAGATGAGGTTGAAGAGATTAATCCACCTAAAAAGGATAGTGCTCTTGAAGATAAAGCCAAATCGAAAATAAAGGTAGAAATTTACTTTGATCCTAATTGTTCTCATTGTCATGAGTATTTTAATTGGCTTGAGTCAAGCGGATTGAGTAAAAAATACGCACAAGATGTTGAGTTTAAAAAAGTCTGTGTTGAAATGTTGGGATTAGGAAAAGATGGAAGATGTAGAGAACAATATGGACAAGACGGCGCAGATAATTTTCTTGTTCTATTTAGTCTTTGTAGAGCTAGTGGCGACGAATATCGTTGTGGGGTTCCAAGAGTGTTTCTCAATGGAAAATACATCAAAGACAGGGGAAATATTGAAAGATATATAAAAGTGGAACAGATTTTACTTAAAAGTCAATGAAAAAAACTTCTAACTAAGTTTTATTAGTCTTGGACTACAATTAAAAGTGATTTAACTCTCACTTTTTGCTGTAAAAATAGTGTTTATATCATATTTTATCCTTTTTCATACTACAATCTGTGTAAATTTAATATAAAACATCTATATGAATAAAGCCGACGGAAGTAGATAAAATAAAGAATTGATTATAATATAATCAATTAATGATGTCTAGATAAGTTATTCGTCATAATTTATTAATGAATTATGCGTATCACAGAAAGTGAGTAAGATAACTTCTCGACAGATTACACCTAAAAGATTTAATCATATCTTAAAATTATATAATTTAATAAGCTTAAAAGATTTAATCAAAGATTAGAGATATTTACTCAAAATAAATTATAAGATTTAATCATTTCTTGAATGTTTTTAGTTTATTGTGTATTAGATTAATCTATATCTTTGAGTATATAAATCTTTAAATATTATACACACTAATGTGTATAAAAGTAGAAAAATAGTAACTAAATTAATTAAAATAGTTAGATTAAATAGTAGGGACTAAAATGCTCTCAAAAGAAGATATTATCAGCATAAACAAAGAGTTTGACAAAGGCATTGTCGTCAACAATAGCAGCATGGAATTTGCAATTTCACATATAGAGCATTCGAAGAATTGGCTAAGCCAATGTGCATATTTAACTAGAGCGATTTTAATAGACCACATATTTGAGGAAGGAAATAAAAGAACTGCCGCCGCAGTTATCTTAACTTATTTTGAAATACATAAAATAGCTTATGATCCTTACAAAGTTGACAAGATTATCGTCGAGATTATTACAAAAAATATAAATGATATCAATAAAATAAAAAGGATGATGAAAGATGCAATCAGATAAAAATAACAAAAAATTTGTAGAAAAAGCAAGGGAAATTATAAGAAAAAACCCTGAAATATTTGATGCTTTGGTTGAGTTTGAGAACACAAAGAAACTACCTAGATTAAGCTATAAGAAAAGAGTTAATTTTACACTTGATTCATACATTTTCAAAGAATTTAATAGACATTGCTCTGAACAGGGCATGAAAATGTCCACAAAGGTAGAAACTCTCATTCTAAATGAGTTAAAGAAAACGAAGTAGATTTAATAAGTTAAAGAAACTAAACTTGATTTAATAAATTAAGGAAAGTAAAGTAGATATGCTTTTTAGTAAAAGAGTGCTTCATCAAAAAATTCAACAAAATAACTTTTCTATGCAAAAAATAACAACAATGGTGGCGACGAGGCAGGGGAACCCCTTTGGGATGCCGAGTAGGGCAAAATCCAATAGGATTTTGACCGTCGCCTGCCATTGTTGTTGTTATTTTTTGCTCATACAATTACTAAAAAAATATAAACAATTTTTGGATGAAGCTTAAAGAGGTTTATACACCCCACATCCCCAATAGAAACATTTATATAGTAGTTGTCATCTAGTTGTAGTTAATTTGATAGGATTATCACATAGTACTAAACAGCTATAACTGTTAAATTCAAGCGTTAAAGATGATTAAAACTAATTAAAGGTGGTTAAACATGTTTGTAACTGAAAAAAAAGTCAAGAATGGGTTCATTGCAGTTAAAAAGGATATGAATGACTTAAAACAAGGGATGAGTGATTGGACTGTTTCTATGCAGAATACCATGCTTGAATTTGAGCAAAGATTAAGCCAATTAGAGCAAAGAATGGCAAGGATTGATGGTAAGATAAATGAGAGAAAGAGATGATTTTTCTTAGTTAAGTCTTAATAGTTTTAAGTTTAACTGAATTACTGATTGGAGCTTTAACATAAAAATAACTGCTCTCCACGAAGTTTTGGCATGTCCAACCCGTTCACTAAGGATATTAATTTTAGCGATTATTATAATTATTATCTACTAATTAATATATTATGCTGATAAACAAAATATGTTGTTTGATAAAACACAAGAAATAATAAAAAATAAACTAAAAATTAACTAACCTTCTTCATGAACTTTGTTGGACATGCCAGGAACTGCTAAAAATTACAAGAACTGAAAGAATTATAAAAATTACCAATAAGAAACAACCAACAAAAAACTACTATTTTCCCATACTACTTCCTTCTCGTCGGAATTATCTCAGAACACATCCATAAACTACCTAATTTCATTGACTTTTGATATCTTTGGGTTGTTTAAGGGGGCTTCCACAACAAGCATAGAATAAACTGAATTTTGATATTTCGTCGGGATTATCTACTAATTTAGTGGATGATGGGCGAATCCCTCTTCTCAGTCGGTAAGTTACCAGAATTTGATGGTTTTGTGGTGTTATGGCTATTCGGAATCTTCTCGAATATTTTAAAAACTAAAAGTTTTAAGCGTTTTCATGGAAAAATAAGACATATGAATATATTCTTAATATAAAATTAGTTCAGATTTAAGCTAATTCAGTTTGCCATAAAGATTTAAGTATTGATTGAATGTTTTTGGTGGTGGATAAATCAGAAATAAATTATTTTACCACTATACAGAAACAAAACATTTAAATACTAATTCTGTTGAATGCAGTTAACAATGGCAAAAAAAACAGTAGGAATCCTAACACAAAAAGGTATAAAGGAAGTTGAGGTTGAAGTAGATGGCAAACCAAAAATGGTTGTTGGGTTAGCACATAAAATAAAAGTTAATTTTAATTGTAGAAAAGAAAGAATTGCTATTCTCAAAGCATTAAAGTTAAGAGGATTTGAAACATATGCCTTAACAAACTGCCCATGGCCAAATGACGCATATCTGTATTTAGATGGCCTCTATGCGCCGCAGGAAGAGTTTGCAGACAGTAATGGTTCGTTAATACCACAAGATCAGGTTTTTGCAGGAGGCAATTATGTTTTTGGCGAGGATTTTATATTAGTATCAACTGCTGTGAAGGAAGACCTTGAAAAACTGCTTAAAGATCATAAACAATATAGAACATTCTTTAAACCTGAAAAAAGAAGAATAATGTATGTTGATCCATATAATGCTACAATTTATAATGAAAGAGGAGATGCAAATAATTTAAATCATATTGATTTGACAATAGGTTATGTGCATGGAAGAAAACTGCTGTGTATAAATTCTAATCATTACGCGCAGGTTGAAAGTCAGATTAGAACATTACAAAGAGAACATGGTGTTGAAGTATTATTAACATTTGATGAAGTACCTAACGGATTTCATTATTATCCAAATAATTTTTATGTTGTAAGAGATTATTTGCCTGATAAGGAAAACAAATGCAAAAATAAAAAAACAAAAAATGAAAGTCCACTGGTTATTGCGAATAAATATAATCAATTTTACAGAAGATTAACTGAGCATGGTGTTCAGGTAATAGTACCAAATCTTACAATAATTAAAACCGCTATTGGTTTCGGATCAATAAAATGCGCAACAAACCAAGTTGACGACGTCAAATTATTGGATATGTTTGGATTGAAATATGAACAATGGCCTAATCATGAAAAAATGTTTAAAAAGCATAACTGACTAAACAAAAAAAGCAGATTTCGAGGATAAATAAATGCCAAAAATCAAAGCAGGAAACACTGGAATTGAAGTGAATATCAGAAAGGAAGAGTTAGATAAACCGAGAGATTATAATCAAATGCTTTCAAAAAGATCTGAGATTCTTGCTTCATCTGGATTGGAGATTGGAGACAAGTTGGCTGCATCTACGCTGGATTTAGTTTCTTTAGGAAAAATAATTTATCTTGCTCTTGACCCATTCAACATAAATATATGGGAAAGTGCTCTCGCATTAACACAAGAACCATTTCCTACATTACAGGCGGTAGTTAACGGGAGGGTTAATTCATGCAGAAAAGAGCTTTCTGATATTATCAGCGCAGAATTATCATTATTGAAAATCCAGCGCAATTCAGTTGATGTTACAAATTATAAAATATTGGCAGAGCAATTTGACAAGCTGTTTTTGATGCTCAACAAAGACAGATATTCTCCTGCAGGTGGGCTGATAAAAGATTTGGCTGGCTCCAATATTTTTAAAGACAGAGAGCTTGCGCAGTTTGTTTTGTCTTATCTCGATGAGGCTGCACAAATTAGAGGAGAAACCAGAAAAAAGAAAGGAAAAAAAACACAGGGATTTAGAAAGGGCTGTTTAGACAAAGAAGTAAATTATTATGTTGCTTGTATTAACGGAAGAGAAGATATTGCCTGCCTTGCAGTCAGAAGAAAAAGAGATGAAAGAATTGCTGAAAAATTTGCATTCAGAATCTCAATTGCTGACCAGGTTCTTTATGATTTTGTTCTCGACAAAAGACAATTTGACAAAAGAGCGGAATTTTCAGAAAAAAATAGTAATAATCAAGATTCAGAAAAAAGAAGAATTGCGAGAAGATGGATGCATTATGCAAAGATAGCAAGAACAACACCACATGAAAAAGGACTGCAGGAGCTTTACAAAACAGTAATTATAGACGATATTTTCGGCAATAAGATTATTGTCAGAAGAAAAGAGGATATACCAGAGATATTAAGGGCAATTGTGCCATTGAGGGTCGGAAATGTTTTACAGATTGAGAACTACAGGCACACAGTTGATAAGTCATATATGGAAAGCTATATCAGAGGATATGTAGTGCAGGAGATAGATAATCATTATCTTCAGGACAGATTAAGCTCATTGCTTCAGATTAAATTAAGGCCATATCCAGACGTTAAAAGAGATACATTCGGCAAGGATATATTTGAAATTGCAATTCAGGACCAAAAAAGCTTTTTGTATGACCTTGTTGACTCTGAGGTTGGCCATATGAGATATGAAACTGAAAGAAAGGCAGCAGTGATGGAAATGCCAGCTTATCTGCAGCAGAGATTTGCCCTTTACTATCGTTATATTATGAAATTATTTGAAACAGTTGAAGTAAAACCATTGTTGGAATTGAGAAGATAGTATACATTTTTTTACTAATAAAAGGATTAAATATCCCAAAACAATGAAAGTTGAGAGATTCAACCTCATTAATTCTTGTCGACATCATCTTTTTCTATGTTTTCTCTGCTCAGAAATACTTCTTTCTTTAATTCATTGATTATATTAAAAAATACTGGTTTTTCAACGCTGAACTTCATCTCCGTCTCGTCGAGAAAGCACTGCAGCCGCGACATGTTTTCAAAGACCATCTCAACCAAAAAATCATGGCCATAATTTATTCGGTATAATGAATTCATATTTGGGTGTGCGGAGAGGTAATTCTCCAGCTGCTCCCTTTTTTCTTTTTCAACTTTCAATGCAATCAATGATGTTGTAGTGTATCCAAGTTTGCTGAAATCTATTAATGCTACATGTTTTTTTACTAAACCGCTTGTCTCATGAACTTTTATTCTTCCGTATATTGTCGTAGCTGGCATTCCTGTTGATTTTGAAATTTCGGTCACTTTTTGCCGTGCATTAGTTCTAAGATGCGATAATAAATTAACATCTTTGTTTGTAATCATTTCTGCCTCTTTATGGTATTTTATGTTTTATTTTTGTTTGTTTAGTTCCTGGGCGCAGCCACACGTTCACTAAGATAAATTAATAAGACGTTAGTCGTAGGTCGTTTGTCGTCAGCTGTTTTTTACGTTTTTCCGTTTATGACAAACGACTTACGACGAACAGTTATTCTTATTCATAATCTTATTCATGTAACGGTGGACTGCGTCCATACAAACGGGTTGTGAGCGGTCAATAAAATATTAATTTACTAAACAGATAAGTTTAGGTTTATAAGTTAGTTTAAAAAATTTTAAAAATTACATCCTTTTCTTAATCTCATGGCCGCCAAACGAGTTTCTCATTGCAGAAATTGCTCTGCCTACATACGAATTATCACCTGCTCTTGACCTGTATCTTTCAAGCAATGCAACAGTACAGCAAGGCATTGGCACTTTCAATTCCATCGCTGTGTTTAGCGCCTGCTCTCCTGATTCTCCTCCGCCGATTGAAGATGTTAATTGCTCCAAACCAGGATAAAGCTTAAATGCATTTGCCATTTCTTCCATAAGCCTCGACTGGATAATTGAACCGTTGTTCCACGCGTCGCACAAGCCGACCAAATCTGGATTTTGCTGCTTGAATAATTTTTCAAGACCTTCTTTCATCAATGCAGCTCCTTCACACATTGCCTGCTCCATTCCATATTCAATAAAATTGTGGACCATCTTTGCAAAATGTCCTGCACCGCTTGGACCAACATACATCATTCCCTTGCCGCTTGAAGCTGTTACTAATAAAGGCTCTGCTCTTTCATAAACCTCTTTTTTGCCGCCAATAGTTAAGCATGTTCCATGTCTTGCTCCGACAGTGCCACCTGAAGTTCCAATGTCAAGATATTCTATTCCTTCGTCTTTCATCTCTCTTGCACGCCGTATAGAATCTTTAAAATTAGAATTTCCGCCTTCAATTATTAAATCACCGACGCTGATATATTGAATTAATTGTGACAACACTATATCCACTGTTTTTCCCGCAGGTATCATCAGCCATACTGTTCTAGGCATTCGAAGATTATTTGCAACTGCTTCGATTGAATCTGCGCCTTTGAGCAATCCGCTTGCAACGTCTTCTTTTCTTTTATCCATTAATATTTTCACTAAATCAGACGCTTTGTCATAAGCAACAACCTTAATATTGTGGTCAAGAAAGTTCTCAACCATGTTTGAACCCATTCTGCCCAACCCAATATATCCTATTTCCATTTTAATCACCTTAATCGCCTGTCGCTGTATACTTATTATTTTTTTAGTTTATTCATATTAAAACGACGAGGATAACTGCGCAAGTCTGATGCTATTACATCAGCTCGAAGCAATGATGCAGTGGCTTTCCCATAGCAACAGCTAACTGTTCTAATGGCGTATCAATTGTTATATCTTCGAGAGACAAGCTTTGTTTCGCTTCTCTTAATGTAACACCAATTTCACTAAATTTTGCTTTAATATAATTATCATTCAGAATTTTATCTGTAAGTTTCCCTTGATCGTGTTCTGTCATGGTTAACGGAACAACTACAAATCTTTGCTCGTTATACACATCCCACAGCTTTATTCCAAGAGAATCTTCTCTGTTTATCCAAAGGGGATTTATTTCAAATATAGCCGCGCCTTTAAAAGGCAGGTAAGTTACAAGCATTATTGGCCCAGATTCCTCCTGAAGATGTTTGTGAGATTCATTATTTCCGTCGTAATTGTTTGAAAAGTCCAATGTTTGGAGAGGAAATGCGCCAAAATTATATAATGTCATATTGCACCCAGATGGGATTATTACTTTTCCGCCTTTATTCGCCACAAATAAATTAACATTATCATCTCCTTCACAGTCAACAACCATTGCTCCTGCAGATTTAAATTCATAAATCTCCATTATTGGAGACTCGTGGTTTTGCTGATAATGCCCCATAGACGAGCCAAAGACAATAACATCTTCATCTTTTTCAGAATCATGTGCAGGAAGATTAGGGATTATAGTTATATTCGGCAATTTTGCTTCCCTTGATTTAGGGTTATGCGCTGCTCCTGTATAAACCAACTCACCTTCCTGTAAATCAAAACGAAGTTTTTCATATGCCCCTTTGCATAATTTTCGAAATGAGCAGTCAAATAATCTGTCATGAACTTTGTACCCTAAACTTTCCAGCATTAACTGGTGCATTCCTTCCATTTTAATCATCCTCGTCAATTATTTTTTTATTTCTTTTTTAGTTTTTTCAGTTCCTGGCATGTCCAACCAGTTCACTATGATAAATTAGTAAGACGTATGACGTTAAACATACGCTTGATGTTAAATGTTAAACTTAGTTGTACAAAACGTTAAACGACGTCAAACGTCTTACGTCTAACGTCAAACAATTAATTCATGAGACGGTGGACTGCGTCCCACAAACGGGTTAAAAATCCAATAATGTGTTGAGAGTGGAAAAAAGGATTTTTTCCAATGTTTAAACTATTCTTATTTTGTGCTGACTGGCAGCTGCGCATACGCTCTTGTCTGCGCTGCATCTGCGCCTGCATAAAGCAAAGGAACACAGTGAAGGGTAAACACTGACTGGCCTAAATTATCATTCCTCTGCATTAAATTCAGTTTTAAAGTCTCCATGTTGACCACAGTCTCTAAAAGCAATATGTCTTTTGCAAAAAATGCTCTGTGCGCTTCGCTGTTGCTTCCTGAAGGGTCAACAGTAAAAGAATCAATACCGACGACATTTAAGAAAGGCGCATTGGCAGCAACATACTCAGCTGCTTCAGGAGTGAAATAGGGGAATTTCTGCTCCAATCTTCTTTTATCATTGCTGTCGACATGGAATAAATGTCCTCTGTCTGTTGATGTAATCATCTCGCAAAAACCTGTGCAGAATAAAAGCGCGCTGACACCGAACTCTTTCATTTTTTCAAAATCTAACAATTCATTAAGATAATCTTTTTTTATTTCTTTGTACTTTTTTGCAAGAATGTCTAATTTTGTAAGATCAACCATCAGCGCAGTGTTTACAAATTTTTCAATGCAATACTGATCAATTGTTTTTCCGTCTGCCAATTTATGCGCAGGTGCATCAATATGTGTTCCATGATGATTTCTTGCCTTTAGGTTCACAAATCCAGATTTATATTTCTGTTTAATGCCGTATCCTGCAAGTGAATCCCTTTCACTTTGTACTGTTCTTGCTTTTTCTATTTCCATACTAACCTCTGGGTCAGAAGGATATTTTAGCATTCCTGAGTGAAATGCATATGTTAAATCAATTATGTTTGTGTTCATTTGGTTTGTGTTCATTTGTATGCGCCTCCATTGTTTTTACTAATTGGTATACACCATCATTGTTTTTGTTCATTTATATACTCCACCATCAATATGCTGTTCAACAGGAAATTTTTTATACATCCTGTAAATAGCATCAAGTATTGCTATAGAATTTGAGATTCCTGTTCTTGGTTTTCTTTTTTCAGCTATGCATTCGTAGAGCTCATTAAGTATATTGACATATTCAATTGTATTGTATTTATGGTGCCCATCCCATGTGGTGCCTGTTGAATCAGAAACAGTTCCTTTTTTATAGTCAACAACAACTGTTGTTTCATTTCCGTCTTTCTCAAAAACAAATTCTAGGTTTTTAGTCTCTTCTGTTTTTTGCTGTCTGTAATGGTCTATAAATTTTCCAAGCGATAAAGTAACCCCTGCATTTTCTCTGAAAAAAGCGCCTGATGCATACAGCTTTATATGAGCAGAGGTTTCAACATCATACCCAGGAAACATGCCATAAGCTGCGCTGGTTATATCGCCGAATGTTCCGCCAATACCTGTTATTAAACTTAAAATATGTACACCCGTGTCAAGCACCAATCCGGTCTGATTTTCTCTGCAGAGCAGTTTTTTTGTTCTGTCTTTTTCAGGATTGTCTTTTTCTTCGAGAGAACCATTAACTCGTGTTATTTGGCCATATTTAGCTACCATCTCTTCAATATTGTCAAAGAAAATTTTTGAGGGAACTTTGTAGGAATAATGCTCTGCATCTATAACTATTGTACCGTTTTTTCCTCTCATTTCATTAAGCTCGACTAATCGGTCTAATTTTCTCCTGTCTGCTTTTCCGTATGAATCTGTAACAACAACCAATGGTTTTTCACATAAAACATGCTTACCTAATCTCAATGCATCTTCTACATAATTTAGATGCATGGCATTTGGCGTGAATACTGCTACAGCATCGACTTCATCATAAGCATGCAATGGCAAGTCGCTTCCTCTTCTATTCATCTGCACATATTTTACTGCATTATTCGCAGCACCATTCATCACACCATTATTCAATCTGTCAAGCAAAGTGAGAATGTTTCTTGCTTCTTGTGTTGTATTTTTTACACGCCATTCTTTATCAGTTCCGATTGTTTCTTTAAGCTCTTTGGATTTTTCTATGACTTCTTCAAGAATTCTTTTTTCTGCTCCTTGCAGTGATGTTTCTGCACCTGCAATCCATGAAAGAGCAAACCTGCCTTTTGTCTCAGGAGCGTTAAACAATGCCTCCAGCAATTGGTACTGCATCCATTCTGAAGTATATGCAATTCCGCCAATGTTTATTGTCATCTTGAACACCATCCTTAAATAAGTTATACATAGCTCACGCTAAGTTGAATTATTAGTTGATTAGACAAAATATTCTAATTTTCTAATTTTATAGCCTAATTTGTGATGACCAACAAATTGATAATTTTTATTGGTATCGTCGTAATCATTGCGATAAAGTTAGTAAGGATTACCAAACATATAATAATTTTGACTATGAAAGATATAGGAATATATCATACTAGTATTTTTGTTTATAAAATATTGTACAAGATAATACACTATTTTTGGTAAAAAACACTATTATTATCGTAAAATTTATATATTCTAAGTAATAATCATTTTAAAGAAAGTTAGAGGTTTGACATGAAGGTCACAGTATTCGCTTTTCCAAATAAGATGTGCATAAGACGCCAAACGTCAGACATCTAACGTCAAACGGTGATTTATATGAAACGAAAAGTTATCAAACAGGGAAACAATACACTCACATTAACCCTGCCAAGAAAATGGACTGACAAGCTGAATATAAAGGCAGGCGAAGAACTTGAGGTTGTTGAGAAGGATAAATCTTTGGTTATTGGCGGGCATAAAGATACAAGAGAGCAGAAGATAAGCGCAGATGTTTCCAGTCTTGACAGAAGCACAATAATGACACTTTTGCAGGGATTTTACCGCTATGGTTATGATTATGTTGAGATTTCAACAAAAAACCCAATTGTTCCGCATTACAGAACTGACAAAAAAGTTACTGTGTCTTCAGTAATTTATGATACTACCAACAGAATTATTGGAGCGGAAGTTATAAGCGCCTCACAAAACAGATATGTTATAAAAAGGCTTACTGAAGAATCAATAGAGGATTTCCCGACTGCACTAAGAAGAATATTCTTGCTTTTGAACGAAATGTTTGAAACCTTTGTCAGTGCTCTGGAAGTAGGCAACAAAACAAGCAATAAGCTATCAAGCAACAAAGCAACAAGCGATAATGAATTAAGCAATAAAGAATTCCTTGAATCAATAGAATTCCAGCACACAAACATAAAGAAATTCATTAATTTTTGTTTAAGGCTGCTGAATAAATATGGATATGATGATACAAGAAAGACCTGCTTTTATTTTCATATAATCTCACTGCTTAGCAAGACAGAAGATATTGTAAAAAATAATTCAAGGTATATCCTGAAACATAACTTAAAATTAAAAGAGCCGCATTTTTTTGAATTATTGAAATATATACAGACTTCGTCAAGAATGTATTATGAATTATTTTACAGTTATGATTTGAATAAAATAAGCCAGCTTAACAAGCACAGAGACATGTTCAGAAGCAAGCTATTCTCAGCAGAAAAAAAACTTTCAAAAGAGGAAAGTATTATTATAGGCGGACTTTCACAGATAATTGAACTTATTTTAGATATGAGCGAGACGAGAATGGCGATGGATGGGTAGAGATATAGGTTAGTGCCTGATTTAAATTTAAGAATCATTTAATCTATTATCAAGCATTTATTATATTCTCAAGTTAAGATATTAAGTATCCACCTTGCCCATAAACCCTATTCCCTAATTTTCTACATTTTATGCTCCAATACTCATCATTTTTAATAGTAAATGATCTTTGGCTAAATGTTGGTTCTTTTGTAATTACTCCCTTCAACAATCTAATTTTTGCAGCATCATGACCATAACGATATGCCCATCTCTTTGCAAGATTTTCATCTTCTTCTGCGCTTGTTTCTTCTGCTTCTCTAAGTTGTTTTTCCCTAGCTTCGTCAAGCTTCTTTGCTTTATATTCAACAAGTTGCATTGTTTTACCTGTGTTAAGGCACTCCATCTTTGCCAAAATTGAAAAGTCAATTATAGTTGGGTAATCAATAAGTACAAGCATATTTGTAAATTCAGATGCAATCTTACAATTTTTTAGAAAATAAACATATACAAATTTTGCTGTTAAGTCTGCAATTGCTTTTAAATAATCAACTTGTTTATTTTTGAAATGATAATCAACATTGTAATAATGATCAATTAATTCTCGCAGATTCCCCCACTTTTCAAATCCTATAAAGGGATTATCTCTGAAATCTCTTTCTTTTTCATTAAAACCTCCCTTTGCCTTGAGTTTCTCAGGTCTAACGTACATAAACATCCTACTGTAAGAACCAAAGAAAGAATCAAACAGCAGACCAACAAATGCCTCTGCAGATTCTATAGCAAGCATCCATGGAAAAAAAGTAAATTTACTCGCCCACTTATCAACATCCAACCGCATCATTCCATCTAGTGTCTCCTCAGCTGATATCCAATAATTTATATAAGCATTTCGAACAATCATCCTTCCTTCGTTAATCTCGTCAGCAAACCATTTTGCCAAAAAGAAATCCCTGTAAGTATCGTGGACAAAACCATGCTTACCATCTGTATATGTATATACCAAGGGCGAAGCGATTAAATTAGTTGAATCTGCATTATTAGTTTGCTCAAGTTTCTCATCGAGTGTTTGTGCCATATGCTTTATCCACAAATATTAAAAATATTTTTCTATATTCTCTCCAATTTCTCTCAGCCAGCCAAGATATTGTTTTCTTTCTTCTTTACATATTTCAACAGGTAACATTAAATCTTCATACTTCAAACACAACGTTTCATATTCTGCTGCTGTGACATTTCTTCTTAAAACATCATCTGCCTCTTGGCTGCCATTAATTCTAATATCTATTATAGCATAAAGCATATCTTTTCTAAAATCTCTTCGCAAAAGCAGGGTTTCCTCTAATAAAGGTAATGCAGGCTCTCCAATTCGAATTAATGCTCTTAGAAAAGGAGAAATGTTTTCTTCGTAATCAGGTATTGCAATGTATTTAGTTTGAGAAACCAACGCGTCTATCAGTGGTTTTACAGCACGAGAATCTTCAAATTTCCCCAAAACATAAGCAGCATAGTCATAATTTGGTTTACCTGATTTAAGGAAATCAATCCAAAGCTGAACAGTGCTATCATTCTTTTCCAGATATTTAAGCAGATTATAATAAAAAGTGGAATAATTTAATCTAATATCTGGGCGATTGGATAAATAATCAATTATGATTGCATTCTCCTCTGTACCAAATAAGAGATTAGAATAAGAAAAAGTGTGCTGCTCAAGGCACCAGTTTATAAGATTCTGTTTCTTTTCTTTGGGAAGAGCATGGAAAATATAATTTTGTGCTTCCTCTGAAAAAAGTGCAGTTCTAAATCCAAAATCTTCTTTAAAATGATGCCCATAAAAAAAGAAAGAACAATTTTCTGAAGAATATTTTATCCATTTTTTCATTTCTTGCGGCAGTTTTTCTGTCGGAAAATTAGATGCTTTTGCAACTTCAAAGGCAAATTCAATCTCCTGAATTGACCAAGGATCATAAAAGCCATCATTCATTTTCACATAATGCTCCATTAATCTGGGATAAACCCTGCTACATACATCAAGTATATCTGCTAAATTATCTTCATTCAGCATATCAACCATGAATATAATTGCTTTTTTTACAGCTCCTTTAACACAAGGATATCCATAACTAGTGAAGTCGCACCATTGTTTTACGTAGTCCTGTTTAATTGAGAATCTTCCAGAGTTTATCTCGTCAGCAAAGTATTTTGCCAGAAAGAAATCCCTGTAAGTATCGTGAACGAAATCAAATACTTTAACATCCTTGTCGTCGACTCTTTTTGATTCCTTTACATAAATCAACGGGCTTGTTTCAAGTTTTTCGTCGAGTGTTTGTCCTGCTACCATTTTATTAGTAAATAAATAATTCTTATCTGCTTAGTTCCTTAACTATTGGGTTTAACCCGCGAGGCCTTAGCGCGCTGTGTAATGAACGTATCTTCGAATAGTCAGTTGACTCATCATCAAGCGTTGAAATTAATTCTTGACGCAATCCAGCTATGTTTTTGTGTTCACACCAGTTTGAATCCAATGAATCATACCCTTTTCTCATCCAAGATTCATAGTGTGCCATAGTTGTCCATCCTGTTGCAGATATTGATGGGGTTAAGACAAAATAAGCATGCTCTTGGGTAATCTTGTACTCGCTGATTATTTCATTTGCTCTGTCAGTATTTATTACTTGAAGCATTGGATAAATAATAGTGGCATAGCATTCAAAAGGGCCGTCTGGTCCGCAATTGCCAAATAAATTATACTGATGTCCAAAAAGATATTCTTTCAGTAAACTTAAAGAAGATTCTGATTTTGTCCAAGCTAATGCAGAAAATAATCTTTTTTCTATACACTCGTGTCTTTTATGTAAAAGTGACTTAATCATTTCTGTAAGTTCAGTATGTTTTTCCGTCGATATCTTAGACTCGCCGGCAAATCTGCACAGAAAAACCATTTCTTCCAAAAAAGGGTTGTAATTTCTATGTCTTAAATGATGATTAACACCAAAAAAGCACAGATAATCTTCAGACCAGTGTGTATTTATATAATGCTTAACTGAGGTTAAGCCGACATCAATCAACTCTTCTGCTTTTTCTGGCAAAAGCATCTCCCCCATCCACATAATAATACTTTTCCAGTTCCTCAAAAAACTTTTCCACTGGACGTTTTCATCTAATTTCCATAGTGCCTTATCTTCATCATAACTCCAATGATTAGTGTATGCTTCTTCAACAGATATTTTTTCGGAATTGAGATTATCAGCAAAGTATTTCGCCAAAAAGAAATCGCGGTAAGTGTCGTGGACGAAACCTTGCATGAAACCCTGCGCGCCATTTGGAAGTGTAAATAGCAAAGGCGAAGCAGCTGAATTTAATGAGTCTAAATTAATTGAATCTATCGAATCTAAACTTTTAGTTTGTGCAGTAGTTGTCATATTTTCACTTGGATAAACGCTGCAGGATTTCACCGGCGGTATTATTATCCCATTGTTTATATTCATGATTTAATCTATAAAGAATATAATCCTTAACTCGCTTATGTGCGTCTGCATAAATTTTTTCAAATATTTCTACGCCTGCAATGTCCTGAATTGCTGTGAAAGAATAAGTCAGATGTGAAATCTCATCAAATTTTACATCCTTATAATCTTGATTCAAAAATGGCATTTTAAAAAAAGTGACAAGTGAGTCAAGAGCAGCATCAATTTTCATAAATCCAAGCAATACTGCAGCATAAAGTCGATTTTGCTTGTTTGAATTTAAGTAATCAATCCATAATTGTATGGTTTCAGTATCTTTTTTGATATACTCAGCAATAAATTCGGATAAGTAGTCTATACTTTCAGAAGTAGTAGATAAAATATTAATTATTTCTTTTGTTTCATCTAAAGAAAAAGTGAACCCTTTATTGAAAACAAGATGATATTTGCAAGAAGTGCCGTAAGAGTCATGCCCAAGAACGCATATTTGTAATAATTCATCTTGAATTTGTTGAGGGAAAAAATCTACAATAACCCTTTGTGCCTTGCCTGTAAATCTAGAAAACTGAGTAAAAAAGGATTCATAATTTCTTTGTTTTACAGAATCTAAAAAGGATTGTTCAATTGTTTTGGTTTGAATATATAGATGATGATAATCTTTGAGAAAATCTGCTGGCGTGATATCTAAGGAAGGGCACATGCTTAATGCAAAACTACGCTCAGCATCATTGCCATTTGAAAGCATGTTAACTAAATATCCGCGAAAAGGATGCTTTAGCATAGGCAGGAGAAGTTCAAATATAGGAAACCATCTTTTGTTGTATCTTGGAAGACCACCAGTATAATTTTTACTATGCATCATAACATTTTCCTTTTGTTCTAAGGATGAAATATCTGAAGAAACAGTATCCCATTCCCCCGAATCAATACCATTTGATAAAACCTTCTCACCAAAACTAGATTTATACTCGCGTTTAGACCAATATTTTCTAAATGCTAAATTTACTGCTAATCTCCCTTCGTTTATCTCATCAGCAAAATACTTTGCTATAAAGAAATCGCGATAAGTATCGTGCACGAAACCAAATACCTTAACTTCCTTGCCGTCTACTTTCTTTGATTCTTTTACATAAATCAACGGGCTTGTTTCAAGTGTTTCTTCGAGTGTTTGTGGCATGATGTTTAACCTTATTTTTTATTATTTATTTTCATTATTTTTGTTATTTGCTTTTCTTTGTTTTTACACTACTCTTTCTTTATTTCTGCTAACTACTGTTTGTCCAAACCTTCCAGAAACTGCTCAAACTGTGTTTTTTCTCCTCTTAAAATCTTTTGATATGTTTCTTCATCTCTTCTTCCGCCTTCGAATATTGGGTTTAATCTTATATACGAATATTTATTAACCAAAATATTTCTGGTAAACCAGTCATTAAAGCTGCTTCCGTATACAAAGATGGCATCTGGCATATCATGAATTGCTAGCCCAACAAAGATTCTTCTGACATTTGACTCAACCTTGCCGATAACATCATACCCTTCACCAGAGGCTTTACTTTCATGGCATTTCTTGAAAAATTCAGGATCTTCAACACCCCAGCTGATAAAATCAAGGTCAGTTGTAATTGTCAGAGCTTCGTCTGCATTAATCTTTCCTTTATTCATAAAATAATCGCAAACTTCTGCTTTTATTTTTTTATCTGAAAATTCAGCAAAAGGACTCACATCAAGTTTTCCGGATATTCCTTCCCTGAGAATTAATTTAATGCCATACCTTTCGATAAGAACATTTTCCATTTCCATAATTACTTTCTGCGCTTTGTATGTGCAATAATAATCATTAATCTGGATAAATGTTTTTGAGCCACTTCCATTCGGCAGAAATTGTTCAATTGTGGAAATTTTTCTTAAATCATGGTCATCTCTGACAGCTTTTGCAAGAGAAGGCGTGAAATTATCCTCAATCATTTCTAAAATAAATTCAGATAAATTTTTCCATTTATCAAAACCACCAAGAAGCTCAAAAAACTTATCATAAAATTCCAGTAAACTAAGTTCGCCGCATCTGACTTTTCTGTGGAATTCTTTCGCGAGAAAAAAATCGCGGTAAGTATCGTGAAGAAATATATCTGCACCATTATTTCCTCTGTATAATAAAGGTGATTTTAATAATGATGATTCAAATTTTGCGTCGAGTGTTTGTGGCAAGATTCTATTCCTCATATTTAAAATATTTTGTGAGATATTGTTATGGCACGTGCATTATCCAATTCATTTAATGCTGCAAATGCTCTTAACTGTGCAAATCTCTCCTCATTTAGAGCAATATCTTCTAAAAAGGATATTATCGTTTCTTTAGCAGATGCAACACTGGCAAGTTCTGTTAAAACATCAAAATAATCAGGAATGTATCCTTCACCATCAATGTTTAAATTTGTAATATCTGAGCAAATTTTCTCAGTTACAACACTTACAACATTGCCATGTTTACGCTCTAAATATATTAAAATATCTAACGCTCTTCTTTTTAGGCGGTTTTTATTAATATAATTAAACCCTGTATTAAACAAAAAGTTCGTTCCAAAAGGTATACACATCTCTTCTGCAAAAGAATTTACTTCATCATTATCTAACATATCAGTATCCATTTGAACAAAACAATATCCTATTAATACAATTGAAGATAAAGTCAAATTAAATAACGTTTCATTGATTTTATCATACTTAGAACAAGAATTATATGCATCATCAATTAAATGAATCATTTGATTGAATGAGCCAGCATCTTTTGAAAGTTGAGAGTAAAACAACAAGAATGATTCTTTTTTTAATATATCTTCAATAAACTCTTTGCCATAAATTATGTCATTCTCAGAAGAAAATGTTCGCTCATCTAAATTTAGATAAGCGCATAACAATGCAGAGCTTTTTCCTTCTTGAGTGTATAAATCAGCAAAGTATTTTGCAAGAAAAAAATCCAAATAGGTATCATGAACAAAATGATAAGTTACTTCCTTATCCTTCTCATGTTGTTCATTTTCATTTTGTTTATTATCTTTTATATATTTGTAAACAAGCGGCGATTCAATCCTCGCATCAAGTGACGAAGATTGTATTGATGTAGTTTGGGTTGTGGTTTGCATTATCCGCACCTTCACTTATCTTGATACTTGATCACACTCATTTTGACACTTCGCTCTGATATTTCTCGCCCATCACAAGCTTGAATGCAAATTCAGCAAGCTGTCTTTTGTGCGCTGTGATTTCATCTCTAACTTTATCAGTACCCGCACTTGAATCTTTTCTTTTAATCTCTTTTCCAATAACAAAATCGGTTTGTATTTCATAAAGTTCTGTTCTTGTTAATGTTTTACCGCTGGTTATCGCAGTATGCAGGTTAGTGCCCTCTTTATAATATTTTAAGACTCGCTCAGCGTCGCTGAATATCATTGTTAGAACATGCAATGTTATGAAATTGCCTGTGATGCTTTCATCGTATTGTGAGATATAAGCTTTGAATTCTTCAAGCTTTTCCTTAGAAACTCTTTCGTTTACATATTCATCAATTGTTTTTGGTATTGATGATGAATCAATCTGCATAGTAAGATATCCTTTGTTTACAGGCGGATGCAAGTCAGCTCTTTCAAGCCTTGAGAACAAAACCACAAGACTGCCACTGGCAGATATGCTATGTACAGCTTCAATAACAATTGGGTCATAACTAGGATTAACTTTTTGATAATCATCTATCATAACCACAAATCTGCATTCTCTTGTTAAACATTCAGCGAGATGTTCTTTTTCAATCTGCGCTCTTAAAATGTGCTTGACATCTTCTGAGGATTGAGCATTTCTCGAGTCAATTTGTCTGTTCAATTCATCTGCTTCAATCAAAACAGGAACATAATTTGCATATTTTTCCCAAGTTTCTTTTTCTTCCTTACTTGCGCGTTCTGGTGGTCCATCAATAAGTTTCTTTGCAATCTCTGTCATTAAAATTGATTTTCCCTGACCTCCATGGCCGAAAATAATGACAGGCAAAGCTGAGTCAAGCGCTTCCTGCACATTAGTTTTGTATGTTTCATATTGGCTTGGTTTTTGTTGAAGTTCTTTAAACCCAATTAAAGGCGTTTCTACAACACCTGCACCAAGCATTCTTATTCTGTCGTCAAGTGAACGGCTTCTTATCTCTTCTATTTTCCTTCTTGTTTCTGCTTTTATTGGCTCAAGAAGCGCAAAATCATTTAGATATACAAAACTTTTTTTCTCTTTACCGCTTGCCCCTCTCTCACTTTCCAGTTTGAAAACATATTCTTTTCCTCTCGTCAGGGTTTTTGGCTCTCTTGAGATAAAAAAGTCTCCTGGTTTTCTAAAATGTCTGTAATACGCTGCGATAACATCAGTTAAACCACTATGCGCTACAATATCAATTGATTTTCCTTTACTTCTTTCATAAAGCTGTGTTCCTGGAAAAAAAAGGTCTAACATTGGCTTTACTCTTAAATAGAACATAAGCCTGTCTTCTGATGTTGGCAGTCCTTCCTCGTCGACAGCATGAAATGTTGAATCTCCTCTCTGTTTTGCCATTTTTGCTATGAGTCTAACCTCATTCTCAGAATGCCCTAAGATATCTCCAAAACCACTTGCAATAATCCTTTCAGCATCAAACTCTTTTCCTTTCTCAGGAAATAATTCCATTGGACCGTAAAATCCTGCTCTTGCAAGCATAGTCGGAACAATGTTATGAACTAATGCAATTGTTACTAAAGAAACATATGTTTCAGCAGCGATTACACCATTGTTAGTAATTAATTCATTAACTACCTTAACTGCAATTTCATCAAGTTGTGCTTCACTTTCAGGATAATATTTAAGCATTGCGCAGTGTATTGCTCTCGGCAAATCACTGCAGATAACTATCTGACCTTTATTTTTTGATTTCTTTGCGTCACTTTTTCCTTCATTACTGAGCATTGTTCCGGAATGTCCAGTAAGCCATTTTATCTTATCTTTATCATCTGCATCATGTCCAAATATAGTTAATAAATCTTTAATATGTTCATCTGAAACTTTTGTGTGGGCGCTACTAATAACCAGTAAATCTACACCAACTTCAAGTGTTGCAGCAGTTGTATCGCTTTGCAAAGAATCCCAATCTGCGCTTAAAAGAACTTGTTCCAGCGCATTTCTTGCATTCCTTATCATATAAAAGAATTTATTGGCAATATCATAAACCTGCGGCTCTCTTGAAGGTTTAGGAAATGTTTCATTAATAAAATTATGTAAATAACTGTGTGCTGCATCTGTATTCAGAACTAATTGTTTTGCCATTGACATCCCCCACTATATTGACTATGATTTAACATTAGAAACAGCATAAGGGTATATAAATATTCTTGTTTTAATTTCTGTATAGTGATGATTTGAATGTTTTTTATTTGTTTATTCTATCAATGAAAGGTTTTGATTTATTCTTACTAATTTGATTATTTATACAATTACTTTAAAAAACTCTTTAAATATATTCATGAGACGGTGGACTGCGTCCATACAAACGGGTTGTGAGCGGTCAATAAATAGTAAGAAGTATAACTGTATCTATAACTAAACTAAAACCTTTTTCAATTACATTTAAATATTCCACATTAATGCTAATTCACACCATGAAACGTTCAGACTTCGATTACAATCTACCGAAAGAATTAATTGCGCAGAAGCCAGCTGAAGTTAGGCATGATTCTCATCTTATGATTGTAAAGAAAGATGGAAAAGGCAGAAACATAATCGAGCACAAACATTTCTACGACATTATTGATTATTTGAAAGAAGGGGATGTTCTCGTCGTTAATAATACCAAAGTTCTGCCTTTTAAATTTCTTGGCAGAAAGGAAACTGGTGGAAAAGCTGAGATGATTTTAGGGAATAGAATTGTTGATGATGAAGATTATAAAGGTGAAATAAATTATAAAAAGGATTACAAAGAGAATTATAAAAAAGGAAAGAACAGGTACGAATGCAGAATAAAAACAACGAAGGCAAGAATTGGAACCAAACTTATTTTTGGTGATAACACAAAAAAAGAAGATAAAAAATACCAAAAAGAAAAACTTTCTCATGAAACGTGTTGGAGCATGTCGGGAGATAACAAGGAAAAGGAGATTAAATCATGTTTTCAATCTCATATTCGAATAAAAGCAACTATCGTCGACAAGATTGAGGATAAATATATTATTGAATTTGACAGGGATTACAGCGTCGAGGAATTATCCATGATTGGAGAAATACCTCTGCCGCCTTATATTAAAGATTATAAAGGCGATGTTTCAAAATATCAGACGGTTTATTCAAGATATTATGAAAGAAGAAATAATGAAAATGAAGATAGAAAGAATAACGTCGAGAAAACAGGCAGCATTGCTGCTCCAACAGCCGGATTGCATTTTACAGACGAGCTTTTGGATAAAATACGAAAGAAAGGCGTGAAAATTGCAGAAGTGTGTCTGCATGTAAGCTTTGGAACATTTATTCCCGTAAGATATGATGACATTATTAAGCACAAGATGGAGGCAGAATATTATATTGTCGATGAAAAGAGCGCAAACATTATTAACAGCAGAAAGTTTACTGACAAAAATGGAAAGTTTATTGACACAAATGGTATAGAAAAAACAGGCAGATTATTTGTTGTGGGAACAACAGCGCTGAAAACATTGGAGACAGCTGCTGATGATAACGGCAAAAGTGATGGAGACAGAAAAATTTGCGCAAAAAAAGGTTGGAGCAGTTTGTTTATTTATCCTGGTTATAAGTTCAAAGTCAAGGTTGACGGGTTTATCACAAACTTTCATCTGCCTAAATCAACACTGATAATGTTAGTTAGCGCATATTTCGGTAGGGAGAATATTCTTGACGCTTATAACATCGCGGTGAAAGAGAAATACAGATTCTTCAGTTTTGGGGATGCGATGATGCTGGTAAAGTGAACTGGTTTAAAAGATACCATTTATTTTATGATTTCTTGGTATATTTTGAACCAAATTAGTACGGTTTCCGTTATATACTAAAAGTGCAAAATAATCGAACGTTATTTTGCACTTTTGTATATCTCGGGAATCAGAGATTCCTGAGAAGTTAGAAAGCTTTGCTTTCCAATTTACAAAAGTGATTAATTTGTACGAAAATTAATCACTTTTAGTATATCGACCACCTCTATATAGGTTGCTAATATATCGACAACCTATATAAATAGACTAAATTTATGATTTTTTGATGATTTATGCTTTTTTCATTATTATTTATATTCATGAGACGGTGGCTGCGCCCTAATCAATTGTTACTAAAAAAAACCAAAAAATCTAAACATTTATATATTAATAATATTGAAAGTATTAAATTACATAAATAAGGGGAGTAAAAAGGGTTGGTACATATTACTAAGAATTATATTAAATTAAATTATCTTAAGTTTATTGCTATATTAATGTGCTGGCTAATTATATCTCTGCCTGTCTATGCAAGCAGCGCTTATGCGATTTCTATTGAAAATATTAAGGTTACTGGCGCAGACGGCAAGGAAGGTTATGTTAAAACAATGGATGACACGCTGAATATTGAGGCAACAATCAGCGAAGCCATTAAACCCACAGAAATCTTTGTTGATATCTCTTCTTTAGGTGTTGTTAACGATGTTTTTAACAGCTGCAATGAAAAGGTTTGCACTTATTCTCATGCTATTTCTTCAATTGATTCAAAGCAGCATTCACTGACTGTTAATGTGAATACTGAATCTGGGGATAGCGATTCAAATGACCAAAAATTCTGCGCAGATGGATTGGGGCCGAGTGTTAAAGTAACTGCAGCAGGACAAGACAAAGGCAAGCTTGTTGTGAAATTTACAGCGACTGATAAAGCGCCAAGTGGTTGTGCTGGACTCGGGATAACAGATGTTATGTTATTCTTGAATGGAGAGCAGTTTAAAGCAATGGATCCGCCTTTTTCAGGAGATAAATCAACAGAAGAATATACTTTTGTTATTGACAAATCTGAATTAAGCGAGGAGATACTTAATGGTCCAATAGATGCTTGTGTCGAGGCAACTGATGTCCTTGGCAATTCCGGCAAAGGATGCAAGACAACCACCTCAAAATTTGATTTTACTGCGCCTGATATTCTTGAAGAAACTATTGTTGTAACAGATGAAAATGATAATGTTCTGAAATATGTTGCAGGGGCAAAAGAAGATGATGTTGATATATTTACAAAGATTAATGTCAAGGTTAATATCAGCGAAGAGAATTTGAAGACGAGCACAACTTCAAGCGCAACATACGCAGATTTCAGCGCATTGACGACAAAAAGCGAGAAAAAAACACAGTATGAAAAAAAAGCTCCTGATTCCTGCACCAAAGAAGACCAATTAAACAATATTTATGTTTGTGTCTGGAAAGGGATTGAATATAATGGAAAAATTGAAGTTCTTAATGTCAAATTTCATGCAGAAGATACAGCAGGAAATAAAGATGATGTTGAGGCAACACTGCCTGTTACTAAATATTCTGGAAATCCTGTAGTTGGAAGGATATTTATTGTCGGAAAAGAAGATCAAGAGCCAGTTTATCTCGCTGGGGGAAGCAGTGGTAATAACGGATATGATATTGGTGTTGAGATAAGCGATCCTGTTGGGTTTAATGTCAAAAAGAATCTTAAGCTTAATTTAGATGGATTTACTACTAATTATGCAAGTTTAACAAATGATTGTGAGGAAACGTCTGCTGGTGTATGGTTATGTAAGTTTAATGTCCAGACAAAACCTAAGTATGATGGTGATGGTTTAATTGAGGTTGCAACTGCATCTGAGAATGACCTTAATAAACTTATTGATGTGCTGAACTCTGTTGAACCATTAAAGGTGGTTGTGGATAGCACAATACCATCATTAGTTAAAATTAACGAAGAAAGTGATAAAGTAGAAGACCAAATTATAACTTCAGTTGACTGCCCAACATCTGATGATGAATTAGAATTAACATTTCAAGTAACTGATAAGAACAAAGTAAATACACTTGCATATTATGAAAAGGATAATTATCTCAGCACTAGTGATGTTGTTCCAGGAACGTGTATAGAAGGAGAAGAAACATTTCAATGGGAATGTTCAATAACAATTACCAATATTATACCAATACCTTCAAAAAAGGTTCCTATCTTCATAAATGTTACAGATGCATCTGGAAACACATTAAAAATTGATTCACTCAAAACAGACATATGCGAATCTGAAACAGAAAAAGCGCCTGATTTTATAAAATCAATAACTATTGACGAAACAAATTATAACCTCCCTTCAATAGATAAAAGAACGCTGAGTCAAAGAGATTTGCCGATTATCTTAAGTTTAAAATATGAATTTTATAATAATGGAAACAAAAAGGTCAAAATACTTTCCCAAACATTAGATTGTCCTCTTCTTAGCTCTACTAAATTTATAGATGGGACTGATATGGTTATTGCCGGCACAAATAATGATTTAAAAGATGTTTTCTTTTTATTAAAACAAAATACTCTTAGCAAAGACGATCCAAATATAGAATGGGATCCTGAAACAGGAGAAGACATAAACACATTATTTGTTGAATGTACAAATACCATGCAGATTCAGCTTGGCTTGAAAATATTTCAGCAAGTTGAAAGTGAAAAATTTACTATTGAATTACCATTATACAACCTTGCATTAGGAGAGGCATCTGATTCTATTGAGGACACCTTAAGCCAAATAGAGAAAGACATTTCTTCATTAGGAGATTCAGCAGAGAGTTGGGAGTTAGCTGCAAGTATATTAGGTTTTTTGTGCACGATTGCTGAAACATTGGGAGTTATAAATGGAATAGTTCAAGGAATAAAAAGTGTTATATGGGGAATTTTAGTTGCGTTTAGTTGGTGGTCAGGCGCTGAAGGAGTTTGGAAAAGTGTATGCGGCATTTTTGACTGGTTTCATGGAACAATTAACCAATATGTATGGCCAGTTAACACAGTTCCGCCGCCATTTTATATAGGCCATATTTTCAAGTATATTTGTTTGTATGCACAATGTAAATTTGCAGACCCCACTTTTTGGGGTGATGTGGCAGGTGAATATTATTCTATGAGTTTAAATAAAGATGTTGCAAATAAATATGGTCAGAACAATCAAAAAGCTTTTGCTGAATATGATGGATTAGAATATACAGACAAACTTCCGCCAGCATCTACTGCTTCAGCAGCTCCTGCACCGACACCAGCATCAATGGTACAAGACGGTGGTGTTGTTCAAGTTGGTGAAGATGCTGTTAAAGCACCAACAAATATGTATCCAGAACAAATAGAACCAAGTTCATATTCAACAAGTGAAGACCCACCAAAAGGTGGATATACATATAAAGGAATAACAAAACATAAGTTAGACTCTACTGAAGCATTAAAGATGAGTCCGCCAAATTATGCTACTGGTAAAAAGTTTTTAAACACAGTTTATAAACTTGGAAGCAGCATGGGTGATGATGAATTGAAAAGTGATGACTTCAAAGAGCCGCCTGGTTTGGAGCCAGATTGGTTTAGTTGGGACAGAGAAGATTATACAGAGTCACCAGGTACTTATTCAGGTATTGCTTTTAATCCTGAAACATATGATCCATTTCGTATGGAAGCTATGTCTTATTTTTGTCCTGTTGCTAGAGCTTATAATCTAGAAAAAGAAAAACAGCTTAAATGTATAGAAAGATCATGTATAAACGCAGCAATTGATTCAGGACAGCCAATTACAACATGCACTAAGCTGCATAAAGCACAAGACTGTCTTTATATTGAGAGTGCAACAGCAAAGATTATGGGTAATGCATTCATTCAAAATTTTATTATTACAATTATATTTCAAGTTTTGTGGGGTGTGCTTCTTGCGTATGCTGTTAATCTAATTTACACTTCGACATGTTATCCTTATTATACTCCAATGTCTAACACATTCTGTTTAGGACCTATACAAACAGAGGGTGCACAATCAACATTGTGTGGTTTAGGCATGAGCGCGTTAGCTCTTAATGAGCTAATTTACTTTTATTATGATATCACAGAAATATCTGATAAATACTATGAATCATTAAACCCTGATTATTGTTAAGTAGAATATTAAATAAAATTATAATTGTTAAAAAGGTGTAAAAATGGCTAAACACAAACTTCATGGATTATTAAACAAAGAATTGATTATGATTCTATTAAATAATAAGTTAAGAATAATTTTATTTATGCTTTGCATTTTTATTTTTGTAATGCCTACTAATTTGGCACTCCCTTTTTTGTATGACTCAGATAAAGAGCCTTTGCAAGTAGGTGCGTTAGATCCAAGAATCCCCAGTTGGTACAGTGTTAAAGATTGGGAAGTAAAGTATTGTCTAAATTATGCAAATGAAAAAGATGCAATAGAAGTAAGAACAAGTCCTGATAATAAAAATACTGATTTTGGGAATGTTATCAGCGCTCAAGCGTATAAATCTACTGTTCCGAATCCAGATGACCCAACAAAGACGACTTTTTTGTATGAAGTTTCATATTTTGTAATGCCTGGAAAAGAGGTAACATATAAAGTCCAATTATTAAAAAGTTTAACTGATACCAAACCTGAAAATCTAATTACACCAAAAGAAATCGCTGGTTATGTTGGTGAGGGTGGTTTTGTTTCAATATATTCAGATGAAGTGTATGAATTTCTGGCGATAGAATATACGGGTGTAATTGAATTTAAAGGGAAAGTTGTTGAAAAAAATGTTGTGTGAAGTGCGTAATTAGTAAATTTTGTAGGTAAAAAAGAGGAGATAATAAACAATGAAAGATAAAAGAGCAGATAAGATTGGAATATCATCTGTTAGAGAATTCTCATATGTAAAAATAGTAATTTCATTTTTTCTAAGTGCAATCATTCCATACATCAAAAAAGCTATAACGCTTTATATCAATTCATTTAGAAAACTTAAAAAGTTTAGCTGGAGAATTGTTATTAGTATGCTTATAGATTTTGTTTACTTAATAAGCATAATCGCAATTTTAATGTTTGCAAATGCAAAACTTGCTTATCACCTACAATCAGAAACATTACCATTGGCAAAAGAAATAGGCGTAATAAGAAGCGCACAGATGAATACAATTAACCAAGAAACAGGTGAAATAAACATTAAACAATTGGAAGAAAGCTCTCAGAAAATACCAAGCATACTCTCTGGATTAAAAAGTTCACTAAAACAATTTCTCTTTGTTTTGGGCATATCATTAATTTTAATAATAATTCTCACAACCATTTTTAAAACAATTAATTGGTCATTTGTTAGAGATTCATTCAAGGATTTTGGCAAGTTTATGTTTTATAATTTAGTGTGGGTTGCAGTATCAATGATAATTCTGATTGGCTCTTTTTTCTTAATAAATGAAACAGTTCTGCCAAAAATATTATTGTTATATTTCTTTATTTACATCTATCTGTCAAGTATCTTTTCTTCAAAATTCAATCCATGCTTGCCAACATTCAAACAATATATCACCTATCTTAAATTTTCACTCATTTATTTTTATAAACAATTAATTCCAATAGTGGTTATAATAATTACCGGATTGATTTATGTAGGAATAATACTATTAAGCGGATATCTTTTCCCTGTTTTTATTACAAGTATGTTAATGATTTTGTTAGCATTATTTTTTATGAGTTGGTGTAGATTATATATGTATGAGTGTACAACGCAAATAAAAAATGAATAAAAAGAAGTATAGTAATAAATAATATAAAAAAAAGAGGATAAGTATTATTTCAGATTAAATAAAAATTATTTGTTATGTAATATTTAGTCTAAAAGATTAAATATTTAATTGATTCAATTAAATTTTCAATAAATAAAACATACAAAATGGCAACTACAAAAAAAAGAGGGCAGGTAACACTTTTTATTATTTTAGGGCTGATTATATTAGTAGGAATTGTTTTATTGATTTATTTTAAGGCATCAGCATTTAAAAAATGGCCATTAAAATTAATCACTGAAGATGCGCCTAATGAACTAAAGCCATTGCAAACATTTGTAACAGAATGTTTAGAGCAGGTTTCAAGAGAGGCAATAGTCAAGATTGGTCTTGGTGGGGGGTATTTAGAGCCAACAAACTCAGAATATACACCTTATTATTTTCAGGTCAATCAAAATAACCCGACTGAAAGCGATATATTGGTAATAAACCAGAATAACAAGGTTCCTTATTGGTATTATATGAATACACCAAACAGCTGTTATAATTGTATGGTCACAGAAAAGAATATACCCACTTTTGAAGATATGCAGCGTCAAATATCAGTTTATGTTGAAAAAAACATTGATTCCTGCCTTAATGATTTCAAAGCATTTGAAGATATGAAAATAAAGGTTATAAAACTGGAAAAGCCAACTTCAGAGGCTTATGTTGGAAGTGATGATGTAACAGTACAAATATATTATCCATTGGAAATAAAAGCAGAAAAATTAAGTGGAAAATTGGAATACTTTAATGTTAAACATCCTTTATCCATACCTGCTTTTTATGAACTTGCTCTTATTGTCACAAAAGCAGAGAAATCAAACAGGTTCATGGAAAAAATTGTTTTGTTTTTAGTGGATGTTTATTCTGGTCCAGACACAAATAAACTGCCGCCCTTGTCAACTAGCCAAATAGGATATAGTACATTATTTTGGGTGAAACAGGATGTTCAAGATAAGATACAGGAATTATTAAGAAGTTATATCCCTTTAATCAGCATTGAAAACACAAAAAATGCTAAAAAAATAACAACAGGAGATAAGTTGAAAGATTATGTTTATAATTATATGTTTCTTGAGAATAAAATTGATTTTAACAAATATGATGTAAGATTTTATTATATGGATTGGCCAATATATCTTGACATAGGCCCACATTCTACAGGCGGATTGATAAAACCTAGTGTAACTAACGTAGAAATCCCAGGAGGAATTTTGCCAACAGAAACTGTTGCAGATTATAGTTTTGTTTATAATATCGGATTCCCTATTTTAGTTGAAATAAGTGATCCTGAAGCTCTTAATGGAAAAGGATATAGTTTCTTTTTTGCAATTGAAAGCAATATAAAAGCAAATAAAGATATAATTGATTATCTGCTTCATGGAGCAATTGTAGATTATGACCCAAAAGGATTTTTTGAGATTACATCAAAAAAAAAGGAAGAAGAAAAACTATCAACAGTTGAAGAGGGAGTTAAACAGTTAGAAATAAATTTACCTGAAAAAAATTTCTTCTGCGAAGATGAGCAGAAAGTAGGCACAGAGTTAACTTTAGTAGTCACAGATAAACAAACAAAAGAGCCTCTGCAAAAAATAGGTGTATTCTATCAGTGTGGACCTTTAGCAACTTGCAGAATGGGTGAAACAGATGAAAAAGGCAAATTTGTTTCAAAATATCCATTATGTAAAGGCGGCGCAATAAAATTAATGCATAATGATTATTCTCAAACCATATGGTTGTTTGATTCAACAATTGAGGAGAAAATCAAAGCACAAGTTATTGATATGATTAAGCAAGTGAAGAAGAAATATAAAATTAAAATCATTGATGTGAATAATTTAAAAAGTGTGCCAAATGACAAATTAAAAGATAAACAGTTTATTAAACAATTTAGAGACAAATACGCTTACGAAGAAGTTGGAACAGAGTCAATGGTAACATTGTTATTAACACGTGTAAAAGAAAATGCTTATCTTGATGATTTCTTAAATATGGCTAAGTTTGATTTGATATCAACTAAAATGGAAGGCGAGTTTAATTTTATTCCTGCTGAAGCGCCGGATAGTGGATATGAATTTAATATAATGTATATAAACAACACCAAACACCATATGGATGGCTCACCGAATATTGTCTGTAAAATAGAGAATAATGAAAAAGTATGTTGGGATACATGTCCTTCTACTTTAGGACAATTCCCCCCCCAAGATATAGATAAAACTGTGCAAGGCTCAGTTAGCGTTGAAAAAAATGAAGATAATTATTTATGGAATGTAGATTATAATATGTTAAGCAATTCTGACAAAGAGATGCTAATCTTTTATTTGTTAAAAATTAAATTACCATCATGCACTAAAAACATCGGCGACCTCGGAAAACTGCAGGAATACTCCAAAACCTACCGCTGGTTCATCCAGCCGGAGTTTGTGTCCAGCAAGGATGAGGGGGTTATTACATGATGTTACATGAATTGGGGTTTTGATTCAGACTATTTCAAGACCTACCGCTGGTTTATACAGCCAGAGTTTGTGTCCAGCAAGGATGAGGCAGATATTACATGATGTTGCATGAATTGGGGTTTAGAGATGGTTTTTTATCATGTTTAAATGGTTTTTTTGGTTACATGAATCCATTTTTATGATTTGTTTAGATGGTTTTATAGCAAGAGATTTATAGCGAGAACCCAACACCCATTACCACAATTTACTAGTTTATTTATAAAGGCAACGATTGCTTCGTTCAAAAACATAAGTAAAGTGAACGTTTTAATCGTAACCTTTATAAATAAGTTTAGACTAACAGTTAAAATATGGACATTGAGCTACTTAATAATTGGAATCCTTGGTGGACTTCTAAAGAAGTTCCAAATATTCTTAAAGGTAGAACAAGGTCTATAAACCATCTTATTTTTAAAGTACTTAAAGAAAAAGAAGTTATTGCTTTAACAGGAATAAGAAGATGCGGCAAAACAACTATTATGTACCAGATGATTGAGGTTCTTCTTAAATCATTCAATGAATCCCAAATTCTTTATATAAATTTAGATGACGAATTATTAAAAAAAGAAAGTCTTGAAACTATCTACACGACGTATAAACAATACAAAAATCCGGAACTCCCCTCTTTTATATTTTTGGATGAAATACAGAATATAGATGAATGGGAAAGATTTATTAAAAAATATTATGACCTCAATGAAAAAGTAAAGTTTGTAGTTTCAGGTTCATCTGCAAGTTTGCTTAAAGGTGAATTTTCAACACTTTTAACTGGAAGAAATATAACATTCACGATTATGCCTTTGTCTTTTAGGGAATTTGTTGAGTTTGCAAATGTAAATTATAATAATGATCATAATAATAAGACAGATTATAAAGAAATAACCTCTGCAGATAAAATAAAAATTTTTCATGAATTGGTTTCGTTTTTTGAATATGGCGGCTTTCCTGAGGTTTATTTTAAAGAGCCTGAAATAAAGAAAATTCTTCTTAAGCAATATTTTGATGATATAATATATAAGGATATAGTAAAAAGGCACAATGTCAATGCAAAGAAAGTGATTGATTTAGCATTATATCTTCTAACCAATTTTGCTGCTTCCTTTACTATTAGAAAAATAAGAAATTTTACTGGTTTATCTATAGACAGCATAAAAGATTACATATCTTATGTTGAGGACTCTTATATGATAATATTAGTTGACCATTTTTCATACTCTCTAAAAGAACAGGCAACCCTCACAAAAAAAGTTTATACTTTAGATTGTGGCTTGAGAAATACAACTGCTTTTAAATTCTCAAGTGATATTGGAAGATTAGCTGAGAATATAGTTTGTGTGGAACTAAAAAGAAGAGGAGAGAATATTTATTATTGGAAAGGAAAGAGTGAGGTTGACTTCGTTATAAAAAACAATGACAACACATTAACAGCAATAAATGTTACTTACTCTGATAAAATAGACAACAGGGAAATAGCTGGATTAGAAGAATTCAGCAGAAAATTTACCAAAACAAAAAAAATGATAATCCTGACAAAAGATATTGAGGAAAAAAAAGGACAGATACATTTAATACCATTATGGAAGTGGTTATTGCATTGACAATACTTGATAAACTTAAAAATGCCAAAATTAAAAAGTGAACTACCTGCCTGCACAAAAAACATCGGCGACATGGGCAAACTGCCAGACTATTCCACAACCTACCGCTGGTTTATCCAACCGAAGTTTGTGTCAGGCAAGGATGAGACTACATGATGTTACGTGAATTCGTCTTTGCTATTTGCTATACACTAATTTTACGTTAACTGCACTTAACACAAAATCTATTTTAGGTTAAGTGGAAGTAACATAGAATCGCCGTATTCTTCTCCTTAAGAATGTATTAAAAACAAGAAAGTTTATATATATGTAACATTATTTAGTTAATAATTTACTAATTGGTGTTATAAAATGGAAGGACTCTCAAAAAAGGAAATAGAAATAGTGTCTTGGCTTGAGTTTTACAAGAAATATTTTTTTACTGCTGAAGATATAGACAAATTCTTAAAAAATAAAACACAGAGATACAATACAATCAAGAACCTGATAAAAAAGAAAAGAATCATAAAAATTAACAGAACAAAATATTATCTTGTGCCAATAAAGGCAAAATCTGGCTCTTGGACAGAAGACTCGTTTATTATCGCTGATGAAATCTGTAATGGCAAAGATTATTTTATTGGCGGTTGGTCAGCAGCAAATTTCTGGCATTTAACAGAGCAGGTTCCAATGAGAACAGACATTTATACAACAAGAAGACAAGGTAAGAAGACAATTTTGAACACAAAGTTTATGTTTCATAGAACAACAAAGAAAGATATAGAAAGAAAAGCAGTAACAAAAAACATTGCAAATAATCAGTTTAATATAATGAAGAAGGAGTATTCAAAAAAATGGCTGAAATTAAGAAACTGGTAGGTATAGAATTTAGTGATATAGCATCAAAATTACCTTTTGCTAAAAGAATTTTAACTAAAGATTATTATATCACCATAATTTTGTATTTATTAAAAGATATAAATGGAATTTATTTTAAAGGCGGGACGGCAATCCAAAAGATTATCCTGAACCACGCTAGGATTAGTGAAGATGTAGATTTTACAATAACTGCTGATATTGAAGAAACAAAGAAGAATATAAATGAAATCTTACATAAAAGCAATTTCTTTGAGCGGATAACAAAAGACAAAGATGTTGAAGGCTTTACAAGAATTATTGTTCATTATAAAGGTTTTGAAGGCGAAGAGGGTTATGTATTCATTGACCTAAACAAAAGAGCAGCACTCTTGTCTAAACCTGAAAAACATATAATCAAGCATTTCTACCAGGAAAGCATCCCAGAATTCTCTTTTAATACACTTGCAAAAGAAGAGATGATTGCAGAGAAGATGGCAGCTGCAATCGGCAGAAATAAGCCGAGAGATCATTATGATTTGTATAAGATAATAAAAAAAGGAATCCCTATCAATCTTGAATTAGTAAAAAAGAAATGCAATAGCTCTGGCGTTGAGTTTAATATCATAAAAATGTTCAATCAAGCTAAAAAACTTAAAAAAAGATGGGATGAAGATCTTATTCCGTTATTATCAGAAGAGATAACATTTAACGAAGTTATGAAAACACTCGCAAAAGAATTTAAGCTCAAAAAAGAGAAAGAAAGCTTTGGAATACATTGCTAAGAATGGAAGAATAACAACAAAAGAATATGTTAAGTTAAACTCTGCTTCGTTAAGAACTGCCAGAAGGGATTTGACGGAATTAACTAAGAAAAAAATTATCCAATTTACTGGGGCTGCAAAAACCGGCTACTATGCCTTATGTGATGGCACTGTAAATGGCACTGTAAATAAGGATAACATATACTAAAAGTGATTAATTTTCGAACAAATTAATCACTTTTGTATATACAAAAGTGCAAAATAATGTTCGATTATTTTGCACTTTTAGTATAGATAAGAACGACAAGCAAATGATGCAGTAAAACGAATGATAGCCGAACGAGAAAATTTGAAGGAGACATCCCGATGATACTGTAAAAAAGAAGTGATGAATAGAGTGAATCACACAAAAGAAATATATAGAAAACAGATATAAAAAAATAGAAAACAAATAAATTTAAAATAATAAGATATATATACATATAATAAAATGAATAATTGTATTTGTTTAGTTCATGAGCGAAGCTACACGTTCACTAAAAAAGGTAAGATGGTAATATGGTTTGATGGTCTGAAGGTACTACGAACGGCACGACGGAAATAAGTCGCTGCCATCAAACCATCTGACCTTTTTTATAAGACGGTGGCTGCGCCCACAAACGAATTGTGTGCGAAAAAAAATCAATTAAAAAAGAGGAACATGGTCAACGAAACAATAGTTAAATTCATCAGAGAGCATATCAGCCAAGGCTATACTATTGAGCAGATTAAAGATTATCTTCTTAAATATGGTTTTAAAAGCAATAATATCGACGAGGCAATTGACTTTGTCAGGCAGCAGCCGTTCACAAAGTTTGGCGCAGGAACAGCAGGGAGTTCAGGTGCAAACAATTCTCAAAATGCAAATGCCCAGCTTGTGAAATACATACAGGACAATCTTGCAAAAGGATATGATACAGAATCAATACGAAATTATCTTATACAATCAGGTTATGACGCAGGAATAATCGAGCAGGCAATCCAATCAGCGCAGCCATCACATGTAAGGCACATTGTAGAGATTCACCCAAAAACAATATTTCATATATTTCTGCTGTTAATTGTTCTGGGTGGTTTCGTTTCTGGTGGATATTATCTTTTTTTTAAATTGCCAGCATCTCCTGAGCTATTAGATTATACAATACAGATTGACAGTCCGGAAATTAGGCCTGGTGAAAAGATTTACTTCACAAATAAAATCACAAATATGGGCGATAAAAACAGATATGATATTTTTATAGAGTTTAAGATAATCAACAAAGATACGCTTGACGAATTAACGTCGTGGAGCAAAACATTTGCAATTGATGTTGTTGTTGACAAGCCGGAAAGTGTCCTTATACCAAAAAATACTCCTGCTGGCAGATATATTCTTTCTGGAACTGTTCATTATGGCGAGACGCAGAACAAAGCATCAAACAGTTTCAAAGTTCTCTCGACTGAAAAAGCACCAAGCTGTTTTGACGGAATAAAAAATCAGGATGAAAAAGGAATAGACTGCGGCGGAAAGTGCAATGAGTGTGAATCCTGTTTTGATAATGTCCAAAACCAGAATGAGATAAATGTTGACTGCGGCGGTGTCTGCACTCAATGTGAAACTTGTTTTGACAACACCAAAAATCAGGATGAGGAAGGAGTGGACTGTGGAGGCATATGCAAGATACCATGCGAAGAAGAGGAAGTAACAGAAGGAGAGATTGAAACACCTGAAACATCTAAAACAGCAGCAGAAGATACCTCAACAGAAACACCAAGCGAAGAGAAGCCATCAGATGGTGTTAATTTTGTCGACAAACTTTTGGAAGCAAAGGAAACATCAAAGAAAAATCCTGACAAAGCAGTTCAGATGTGCAAAGATCTCAGCATCAGCTCATCAATAGACCAATGCGTGACAGATGTGGCAAAGAATTCTAATCAAAGCAAGTATTGCGAAGACATAGTTAACAGCAAAAAGAAAGACAGCTGTTACTTATCTTTTGCTTTGAGTTATGGTGAATATTCAAACTGCGAAAAAATAAAAGATCCAACTTACAAAGACAGCTGTGTCAATCTTCAGAAATTGTCTGTTCTTCAAAACACGTATGGTATAGGCGGAGAAAAAGGAAAGACATTGCCCCCAACAGAAACACCAGTTACTGAAACGCCAAAAACATGGCTGCCAGAAGAACTATTGCCGACACCTCCATCTCCGCAACCTGAAATTAAGCCAACACCAGAACTATCACCAGAAAGTCCGACACAGCCAAGTCCTGAACCTCAACCATCTAAGCCAAAAGAAACACCACAACCATCACAGCAGCAACCATCACAACCCAGCCCTGAAGCAAGTAAGGTACAATTTAGTAATGTTGAAGCTATTAAAATAGATTATACTACTTATAAAATAACATGGTCAACAAACATAGCTACCAAAAGTATAGTTAAATACGGAAAGGTTCAAAGTTATTTATCTGATACTACCTATGATTTAACAGAAACAACACAACATGAATTAATACTTAAAAACCTAAAAACTAGCCAAAAATATTATTACCAAGTTGTTTATCTTGACGCGCAAGGCAGTGTTGTTTCCAGCGAAGTTCTGAGTTTTGAGACGAAAGTGTGAAGTTGAAATTATTTAATAAAATCGAATTTTTTGTTTCGTTCATAGGCACAGCCCGTTCATTAGTTTTATTTCTTTATTTCCTACCTGATTGGACACGTTCATGAAGAAATGGTAAGATGGTTTGAAAGTTAGAAAGCTTGACAGCATTTAGAAGCTTGAAGGTTAGAAAGCTTGACAGCTTGAAAGTGTGACCCCTAAAGCGCACCTTCGAGCTTTCAGACCTTCAAGCTTTATAACCTTCAAATTCTGCGCTTTTACAGCTTATAAACCACTTAAAAATTCTACAAAAATTTCACACAGAAAAGCGAAAAGTATATAAAGAAAAACGCATTTAGAAAGTGTAAAAAAAGGAGTTTTTCTCGACGAGAAAAATCATGTTTAAATTTATATGAATTTACATAAAATTCACATAAAAATAGTGATGAAATTGTGCTAAAAATGGACGAAAAAACTGAAGAAAACCAAGAAGTGAACAGTGAAAATAATGAAGAAATGAATAAAGAAAAAGAGCAGGAAACACATTCTGAAGATTTTAAAACTGAAGATTCTGAAACAGGATCAGAGAATAAAACAGATAAAGCTGAGCCAATCCAAGATTTTAAGGCAGAAAAGGCAGAACCAATCACAGATAAAGGCTCACATCAACAGGATAAAAGCTCATATCAAGCTAACTCTATCCAAGTGTTAGGAGGGTTAGATGCAGTCAGAAAAAGGCCTGCAATGTACATTGGCAGCACAAGTGCAAGAGGATTACATCATCTGGTTTATGAGGTTGTTGATAATTCTGTTGATGAAGCATTGGGCGGGTTCTGCACTAGAATAAGTGTGACACTCAACGAAGACGGCTCTGTAACTGTAATAGACAATGGCAGAGGCATTCCTGTTGATATTCACCAAAAATTCAATAAATCTGCATTAGAGATTGTAATGACAAAGCTTCATGCAGGCGGCAAATTTGATCAGGGAGCATATAAAGTATCAGGCGGTCTGCATGGTGTAGGTGTGAGTTGCGTTAATGCGCTTTCAATCAAGCTTATTGTTAAAGTAAGAAGAGATGGTAAAATATATACACAAGAATATGAAAAAGGCAGGCCATTATTTGATGTGAAAGAGATAGGAAAAATTGAGGCGACAGGTGAAAGAGGCACTGAAGTAAGATTCTGGCCAGACAAAGAGATATTTACTGTAACAGAATTTAGTTTTGATATTCTTTCTTCAAGGCTTAGAGAGCTAACTTTCCTTAACCCTGGCTTAAGAATATCTATAAGAGAAGAAAAAACAGACAAGGAGCACATATTTGAATATGCCGGAGGCATTGTCAGTTTTGTAGAATATCTTAATAAGAACAAAACACATGTCTGCCCCACAATTTATTTTAAAAAAGAAAAGAATAATTCTGTTGTTGAGCTTGCGCTCCAATATAATGATGGTTATCAGGAAAATGTGTTTAGTTTTGCCAACAGCATTAACACAATTGAAGGCGGCACACATTTGATTGGATTCAAAACAGCTCTTACCAGAACATTCAACAATTACGCTGAAAAGAATAAACTGCTTGATAAAGAAATAAAACTCTCAAGCGAGGATTTAAGAGAAGGGTTAACAGCAGTCATTGCAGTAAAATTATCTGAACCGCAGTTTGAAGGACAGACAAAGACAAAATTAGGAAACAGCGACATGAAAGGCATTGTTGACAGTGTTGTCACAACTGGTTTAGGCACTTTCCTTGAAGAAAATCCAAAGATTGCAAAATTAATAATTGACAAATTCATAGTGGCTGCAAAAGCAAGAGAAGCAGCAAGAAAAGCAAGAGAGCTTACAAGAAGAAAAGGGCTGCTTGAAGGCTCTGGTTTGCCTGGAAAATTAGCTGACTGCCAGGAAAGAGACCCTAAAAAATGCGAATTGTTTATTGTCGAGGGTGACAGCGCAGGCGGCTCATGCAAACAGGGAAGAGACAGAAAATTTCAGGCTGTTCTCCCGCTGAAAGGAAAGATTCTTAACGTCGAGAAATCAAGGCTGCACAAAATCCTTGCCAGCCAAGAGATTGTAACTCTTGTTACTGCAATAGGCACAAGCATTGATGTTGAATTTGATATTGCAAAATTAAGGTATGATAAAATAATAATAATGACAGATGCAGATGTTGACGGCGCGCATATCACCTGTTTATTACTGACTTTCTTTTATAGGTATATGCCAAAATTAATTGAGGGTGGCCATATTTATATTGCCCAGCCGCCATTATACAAAATAAAAAAAGGAAAAGAGATATGGTATGTGTATAAAGATGAAGAATTGTTTAAGAAAATAAAAGAAATCGGCAAAGATAATGTTGATATCCAAAGGTATAAAGGTTTGGGAGAAATGAATCCTGAGCAATTATGGGACACAACAATGGAGCCAGAAACAAGAACAATGAAAAAAGTCAAAGTAGAAGATGCAGTTATTGCCGATGAGATATTTACAATATTGATGGGCGATCAAGTTGAGCCAAGACGAAGATTTATTCAGGAGCATGCAAAAGAAGTTAAGAATCTGGATGTTTGATTGATTTCTAATGTTGTTTTTGTTTCATTCTTGGGCGAAGCCATTGTTCAATAATTTTAAGTTTTTTTTAGTTCCTGGCATGTCCAACCAGTTCACTAAAAAAGGTAAGATGGTAATATGGTTTGATGGTCTGAAGGTACTACGAACAGCACGACGGAAATAAGTCGCTGCCATCAAACCATCTGACCTTCAAACCTTCTTACCTTTTTTTCATGTGACGGTGTACTGCGCACCACAAACGGATTAAGAGCGGGAAACCGAATTAAGATTAAGATACAAAACATTATCTAAACAAATAATTTGGATAAGATGTAACATTCAATAAGGTATGTATTAAGCCTGCCAGTCAGCTTTGGCGAAAACCTGATTAATTAAGACACAGCAAAGGAACTTGAGTTTACTGATGGTTTTCGCTTTCCTGATAGTCTTACGAGATATGATAGCAAAGCTGACAAAATGAGGGCAGGCTTAATACATACTCAATAAGAAAAACTATTTAAATAACATCTTTAAATATTAATCTTATTTATGGATGTATATATTTATTATAATTATAGAAGGGGGGTTACTTATGCAGCATATACTTAAATGCCAGAAATGCAATAAATATACACTAAAGAAAGAGTGTTGCGGCGAAAAGACTATCGAAACAAAGCCCCCAAAATACTCTCCTGAGGATAAATATGCGAAATACAGGCGAGAAGTTAAAGCAGATGATAGAAAAGGTAAGGGTTTAATTTAAGGAAAAGATTCATTAATTGTAAATTTAATGTTTTTGTTCAGTTCCTGGACGCAGCCACCCTTCTCATGAAGTTTAGTTTAGGCTTTAGTTTACCTTTTTAGTATATAACTTAAAAAAAACTTTAAAAAAATAGAATCATGAGACGAGGGACTGCGTCCTTGGAATGTGTTGAGAGCGGAAAAAGTGATTGTGAGAAAAAAAGGAAATTAAGAAGAAGATTGAGAACGGAAACAAGAAATCAGCTAAACAAATACGATTTAATTAAAAATTATTTAATCTGCAATAAAAGATGTTTGGTGTTTGCTCATGAAATGGAAATTTACTTTACACGGAAAGATTCCCAAATTAAATAAACCTATATTAATAGAGGGTTTGCCAGGAATTGGCAATGTTGGCAAGGTTGTAGTTGATTTCTTGATTGATGATTTAAAGGCTGTAAAGCTGTATGATGTGTTTTCATATTCATTCCCCCATACTGTTTTTGTTAATGAAAAAGACCTTGTAGAATTACCAACTATAGAAATTTATTATAAAAAATTTAACAACCCTAAAAAAAATGACCTTTTGTTTATTGCGGGAGACATTCAGCCGATTGACGAAGAAAGTTCATACTTATTTTGCGAAGATGTGCTGAATTTATTTGAAAAGTTTAAGGGCAAAGAGATTATAACTATTGGCGGCATTGGGCTTCAGGATGTGCCAAAAACACCAAAAATATATTGCACAGGCAATTCTAAGGAAATTGTTGCCAAATATGTAAAAGGAACAAAGGCAACTGACAAGATTTATGGCATTGTTGGGCCAATAATCGGTGTTACAGGACTTTTAGTTGGTTTAGCCGGGAAACGAAAGATTCAAGGTATTGCAATGCTTGCAGAAACAATAGGCCACCCAATGTATCTTGGTGTAAAAGGAGCAAGGGAGATAATGAAAATACTGCAGCAAAAATTAGACTTGAAAATACACTTAAACGAGCTTGACAAAGAAATAAAAGGCCTTGAAAAAGAAATGCTCAAGACAACAAAAGAATTAAGTGATGTAAGCAAGGATATTGCAATAAAGAAATTAAAGCGAAAGTTTAAGGAAGAAGTTAGTTATATTGGGTAGATTTGTGTTTGATGTTTTGATTTGGTTTTTGTTAGTTCTTGGCATGTCCAACACGTTCACTAAAAAAGGTAAGATGGTAATATGGTTTGATGGTCTGAAGGTACTACGAACGGCACGACGGAAATAAGTCGTTTCCATCAAACCATCTGACCTTCCTACTATCTTACTTTATTTTCTTTTCATGTGACGGTGGCTTCGCACACAAACGAGTTGTGGTTGGAAAGAGGGGTTGTAAGCTAGAAAAAGAGTCAAAAAAAGGGATTAAAAAAATAAAAGAGGGATAGTGTAAATGGTAGTGTAAATAATTTTGTTGACTTAATTATTCAAGTTATAAGAATCATAAACTAACCTTGTCAATCCGCGCATAATCTCGATTTGTTCTTTGGCAAATTGGTTAGGAACATTTGCCATATCAATGCCGCTTTGTGGGTTTGGGTGGTGTCTTTTATAATCATCACTCACTGTTGTCACTTGGAGAGGTGAAGCAAACTTAGATAATTCAGGTTCAAATTTTTCAAATGGTGAATCAGAATCAATATAAGTAATACATTTCACACAAAAATCTAATTGTCCTTGCGGACCTGATTCCTGATCTTTGTAAAACACTTTTCTTTTTTCTGGCAAAAGCATAACGCCGCCAAAAACAAGTCTTTTTGCAGAAAGAAAATGTCCAGCAAATGCTTCTGCTTGGTCACATGTAGAGATTTCACATGATGGACAGCTGCTTTCAAACTTTTTGTAAAGGAATACTCCTTGTACTTTTGGATATAATCTTGGACCAAATATATGAACAAGAGATAGTTCTAAAGGTATATTTTGATATATTCCTTGGATTCTTTTAACAAGCATTACATTATAAGCAGATTGAAAATTAGTTATCCCAACTTGTTTTAATATCTCATTACCGAAATCTATAATAAAGCCTTTTTTAATTTTCATATTTGGCAATTTTTGTACATCTGACAAGTTTGCTCTGATTTTCTGATATTGCTCAAAGAAAGGAAAATTATAAGTTGCTTCATGAAGAGCTCCTTGAAATGCTCTTTCAAATCTTGGACGAACAGCTGGTTTCATCTTTAAATCAATATACGTACCAAAAAAAGATAACAATCTTTTGATAATATTATCTACAGTTGAAGGCGTTTTGCCAATCACTGAAATGCTTAAGGTAGTACCATCTAAGCCATCATTCGGAACTACATACAACTGTGAAATATCACCCTTTTCTTTTGAAAATGCAGCCACAATTTCAACAAGAGAATTATTTGCTTCAACTATAATCTTTCTTCCTTCAATATGTGGAGGAGAATCAGGCATAGGAAAAGCATCGTCTTTAAATTCAGAGCTGCCTAATATCTCTGTCAGTGTAGGCCTTAGTGGAACAGCTACATACATAGCTTTTCCGTGGACTCCTTTGTGTTCAGATGTAAATGTGACCATAATAGATAAAGAAAAAAGAGTTAGATTATAAATTTTACTGTTTTTATTATTTAAACATAGTGAAAATAGACATTTAACTGATTTATCTCGTTCTATGGCGCAGCCACGGTTCACTATGAAAACTAGGTGATGGGTTCTAGGTGCTGGCAGCGATAATTCATCGTAACTAGCACCCAGCACTTAGAAGCCAGCACCCACTTAGCCACTAGCACCTAGCACCTATTTTTATTTTTCATGAGACGGTGGCTGCGCCCACAAACGTGCTGAGAGTGAGAAAGTGGGGTTAAATGTATTAAGAAATTAGGTTAAAAACTAGATAATAAATCAAAAAATAAACTTAAAAAAATAAAAAGAAGAAATAAGAAGATTTATGCTCTTCCTAATATTCTCCATGCCTTGATTCCTGATGGAGCGTCTGCAACTGCAAATTTTCTGCCTTTCTTTGTTACAGTTGTGTATTTGTCTGATGTGAACTTCTTCTTGCCTTTTACATCATAAAAACTTAATTTTTCAGCCATTTTATTTACCTCCCCTTTATTCTTAATTTTCTCCCTTACTCTGTTATTCTTGTTTTGTTGTTTAGGTTTTAATTTGAAAATCAAACTAAATCCTATATATGCCTTATACGCGGTTATATATAAATCTTTGCATGAATTTAGGTGTAATTTTATCATATTTTATGATATTTATATAGTGTTTTTATTTAGGAGTAGAAAGTTTAAGTTGATTTTTGCGATTAGAAAAAATATATAAATTCTGCGCTTTTATAGAATATTATGCCTGCCAAACTTATCTATTTAATTATTTCATTTGTGATATCTGCAATACCATTGCATATAGCAGTAAGCCTTTTAGACGGAAAGTCTACATGGTTTAAGGCGATGTTTGTCAATTTCCTTGTGGCAATAGCAAGTTTTCTTATTGGATTGAAGATAAATAAATTTTCTGGCTTGATTTCGTTCTTATTATTATTGCTTATTTACAAAATAATGTTTAGAATGGGCTGGTTCAGGTCTTTTATTGCATGGCTGCTGCAGTTAGGCATCATTGCATTGTTTTGGGCAGCGGTTTATTGGATTACGGGGGTTGAGTTGTTCTAATCTAAGGTATTGTTTCTGTTTAAGCCGTAATAATTTTGATTCCTTCTTTTTCAGATATAATTGTAACTAGTCCATTATCCTTTAATTTGTATTTTTTTACCAGTTCAGAAGGTATTTTTATTCCTAAGCCCTCTCTCAATTTAGAAATCTTTGCGTTGTACCTTTTTAATCTATGTTTCTGTGGGACTGCATGTAATTTCTCTGCTTTAATAATTTCTTCACCACACATTTCACATATGAAATAATCATATTCTATCCCTTCAGGTGTTTTGGCTTTTAATTCAACCATTTTTCCATTGCATTCAGAACATTTTTTCATTTTGATCACTCCCTTCTGTCCCATAATGTGCAATATTTATGATTACTAGTAGCTTGACAATTTAATTTTCAGACAAATAACTGCATAATACCCAAAAGGTACACTGTATTAATATGTTACAACATTAAGTTGTCATAGTACTAGTACATATATTAAATGGAATTAGTTTGTTCGAAAATCAAGGAATTTGAGTATATCCAAATTATAAACTGAATTAAAATTATAAAGATAGTAAGATGTATTAAAATATTATGGTTTTCAACCGTAAACTCTAAATATCAGTTGTAAACTTAAGTTATCACATAATAATTAAAGAAAAAATTTGAAGAGAGTATAAACATTATTCAAAAAGATGTAATTTAGTAACAAATTATAAATTCTATCACCTTTTTGTGACAAAAATATACAAAGATTCTCTCGTCGAGAGAACACTGCAACTCAATAACAACAGTAACAAACTTTTTAAAAGAAAAATGGTTTCTTCTGATTGGTTTAATAGTTTTGTTTTATTAGTTATTAGTTATTTTTATTGATGTATTTAATGTTATGGGTGTTTTAATGAAGTTTAAGATAATTCCTGCATTGCTGTCATTGGCATTTATCTTAGGTAATCCTGTTGATATTAATAATGATAGTATTGAAAAAACACCAATTCATCATAAAAACACAGAAAAAAGAGGTTCGAAACATCAAGAAGGTTCAAAAGGTTCGCAAAAAGGAATGAATAAAACTGATACCTCAACTGATTCTTTAGATGTTGTTGTTGATTTCCGCGAAAGAGTGAAAAAATTTGGGAAAGAAGTTTTGGGAGAAACAGCGTCATTTACCAGCGAATTTACTAACGATTTATTTACAAGCGATGATACAGGCAAAGATGAGTATCGCTCACATTTAGAAGAACATCTAAACAGTTTATTCGCATCTATTCCTCAAAAGTATATACATGAAGGATTTATGGATGAATATTTTAAAGAATTCATTCAGAGTTATTCTGAAGATTATAAGAGATTTAGGTTTCTGCCAAAAGCAGTTATTATTGTCGATAAGTCAAAAACGTGCAGAAAAGATAAACCTAGTGAGAAAGAAGGTGGAAGCACAACAAAATGCAAATCTTCATATTATCTGTATTATTTTAATTTTGGAAGTGAAGATGAAACTCACGGAGATAATCAAGAAAAACAACCAGACAATGTTTATGAGATTGCGATTGGAAAGACTAAAGGCAAGAGAAGAACAATTGCAGGATTAAATGCAAAAGACAGAACCACGCCTGAAGGAATATTTTGGGTGGATAGGATGGTTGAAGATCCTGTTGCTTATTACAAATCTGCTAAAGACCAAGAGTTACAGAAAATTGGTCCTCGTTATGGTCCAAGAATGATATCTGTTGGTGTTCCAAAAAACAGAAGACCTTATGATGAAATTGCATTTCATGGCTCTGTTACAAGACTACAAGACACAATAGGAACTGATGCATCTTATGGTTGTATAAGAATGAATAATCAAGAAATTAAAAAACTTTATGGATTATTAGACGAACAATTTGGAAAAGGAATTGGAACATTAGTGGTTATTACACCGTAATCTTTAATAATAATAATAATAATATATGGTTTTTGAGTATGCGCATAGCTCTCATTGGGATTATGCTACTGCCAGTTTTCTTCGCCGAAAACACGATTGTTCATTCTCTACAAATATATACAAAAGTGATTAATTTGTTCGAAAATTAATCACTTTTGTATATAATGTATATCTTATAAGTTTTCGGCCACTCGATATCTTACGAATAAAACTGCTCAGAAAACAAATTTGAGGCAGTAGCATCCTCCTTAAAAGAGCTATGCGCATACGATAATGTAATCATTATAAGAACATTAATCATTATTTACAGCAACATTTGCAGCAGGTATTTGTTGTTCTTCTTTCTTTGGCTTTTTTGAAACTTGAGCCACTCCCTTTTCAGGAATAATTGTAAACATATCTCCTTCTTGATTTTCAAGATTAGCTATATCTTTGATATCTTTCAAACTTTTGCCTGTTAATAATCCACCTAATAATGTTGTGCCAATATCTGCTCCTGGCTTATGAACTGCAGCAAGGTAAGTTGTTTGCGGTCCTTGTGATTGTTTAAACATGGCTTTAAGTCCAGGTAATGTTCTTTTTGTGGAAATACATGACCTTACACTAACAAGTTGAGGGCGTTTATATTCTTTAGAATGCGATGCTAATGCTTTTGTGTCTAAAATAGATCTACCTTTACCTAAAAAGAAACCTTGTTTTTCTATGGAACGCGAATGTGAACTTATATGAAAAACATCTGTTCCTTCTTGTTTTAATTCATCAGTAACCTGTTTTTGACTCCAAACTACTACAACCTCAACATCGATAGGGGTTCCATCTTTTTGAGTATAAACTTTAGTGAATGTTTGCGGCAAAGGTGTTTGAGCTGGCTCTTGTAATCCACTGCTTGTTGTGTGTAATATATTAGTATCATGATCTAATGTAAGTTTGCCTTCATCGCCTTTTCCTGCTAGATATACAACACGCAGTTTACCATCCTTAACCATCTCTTTGAACTCAGGATTAATTTCTACACCTTCTTTTACTAATTCAGGATTAATTAAAGTATCAATAAAATTTCCTGTTTGCGCATAAATTGCCTGTCTGTCAAACTGATAATATTTTAATGCGTTAGGATCCTGCACCACAGTTTTTGTTTCAGAATCTACATCACTACTAAGCTTTCCTACATTTAGTTCATAAGGTATTCCTACCTCTTTTGCAGCAAAAAAAGGATTTAAACCTGGAACTTGGTCAAGCTGGTGTTCTGTAACTGCACCATCTGGTGACTCTATATCCACAGGAACAGACTCACCAACTGCTAATTGTTGGTCCATACCTCTTTTACTTGTTTTAACAGCATACTCTTTCGCACCTACTCTTACACTTTCAAGATCACCTTGTGTATCAATTTTTATTTTACCTTCTTCATATGAAACTTTTCCTTGGTTATAATTGCTGTTGACACTTGTAGATAAGATGATATCTCCTTCGTTATTTTGAAGGTATGTCATAAGGGTTTGTTTGCCAAATAATCCGTCTGGTTTTATATAGCGTCCATTTAAAGAATGACCTATTTGCCATTGAAAAACTTTATCGTATGTTGTTTGGTCATAAACGCCAGTTTGAGGCACTCCAACAAAACCTTGAATTTTTTTAATATTATCACTTTCTCCAGAATCTTTATCGCCTACACTAAAATATCCTTTTTGTGGAAATTTTACCAACCCTGTTGTTTTCCCTGTTGCTGCAAGCTCATTTTGTACCAAACCAGTGGGAGTTATTAATGCTTTAGTGCCAGCACCATTAACAATAACACCTTCTTCTGTAAAAGCAACATAATTTTCGCTTTTAAGCTCTTCTGTAACTGGCTTGTTAGGAAATAAAATGCGGGTATAATGTTGTTCTTCAGGGTATATAGTAACGCCATTTAAAGTTAAAGAAGTACCATGAGGAGGTGCTACAATATTTCTTTTTGGATTAATAGCATTATAATCATTAATTAAGTAATTTCCTGAAAGTATAACTCCATTATTATCAATTCCTCCTGCAAAATCTACTTTTACTTCTTCTGGTACATCTTGTCCATTGGTTTCACTAAATTGGGTATAATCTTTGAATGTGTAAGGGGTTATTTTACCAATGATTGGCACACCACCATCATCTGCTTGCTCCCCTTCTAGATTATAATAAACTGTCTTTTTTTGCGGATTATCTTCATCAGGCAAGAGGACTGTATGAACTTTAACATGCGACGGACTCTTGAACTCCACACCCGCAACTTCCTTAAATTTTCCACTGAAAGATCGCGCATCTGCTGTCACATCCTCTGCGCCTTTTACATCAACATGCCTTATTTTTCCTTGTTTCAGTTTTAATTTACCACCATCTGTTAGCTCTAAGTCGCCTTCAAATGGAACTTTAACATCTGTTGAATAAAAACCTGGCTCGTATGTGGTTACAATACCCTCTGATATTTCTGTTTCTGTGGTTTCTTTCTGTTTTTCTTTAGAGGTTCTCATGAAGAATTCTGCTTCACTTTCTCCAGATAAAACAGACCATAAAGCAGACCATTTTGATGTGCCCATTTGCTCCTGTTTTGCTTTTTCAGTTATCTTGAATTCTTCTTTTTGTTTTATTCCAAATTGTGTTTGTGTCAATGCCAAGCTTCCATCACTTTCTACTTTAAGTGCATAAGTGAAACCTGCTTTTTCTTTTAAATTGTAAATATTCACCTGCGCATTTTTTCCTTTGAGTGTTCCATCTCTGGTAAATGCTTTTATTGGACCATTTATTCCTGTTACTTGGACGCCTTCTGCCTTAAGATATCTTGCAAATAACTCTCTAACATTCTGTATATTTTCATTGATATATTTGCCATTCTCGGCTGTGAAGAAATTCTTTGCTGTTACTTTATCCTCTCCGCTTAATGTTTTTAAATCCCGCATGAAAAATCTGAATATTGTTCTGTCTGTTGCATCCTTAAAATTATTGCCGCGCAGATATTTTCTGGCAATCCATAAATCCTGCTCATCGTGGGTTGTTACATAAGCGCTTAAATATTTCTTCATTAAATTTTTATTTATCTTTCCTTTTGTCAGAAAATAGTTTTGCGCAAATTTCTTATATTCTTTCATTTTGTCAGGATGTTTTGTAAAATAATCATGCGCAATATCGTGATTGTCCAAAATCTTTCCGCTTGTAACTTTTACAGAAAGCTCAGAATTAGTATTATAAGCAGCCTGCGGATTTGTGGCTGCAAGTGTTATTAATTCCATCTCATTGCAAGTAGGGGGACACGGCGCTGCATAGACTGTAAGGCTTAATAATAGGCTTAATAATATTGAAAATGCCACTAATACTATTAAGAACACAATTAATTTAGTCAGGGATTTATGCTGATGCAAATTCTTCACCTTCTGCTATTCCTTCTTCTTCATATTTTTCATTTATTATCAACAGCATTTCAGCAGTATTCAGATAGCCATTCTCGTCAATAACTGTAATTTTTATTGTATGTTCGCCTGCATCACTTTCTTTTGGCGTGAATTTAATAATCCCTATGTTTTTATCAATGTCAAAAAGTGTTGTGTCGTCGGAATATATGAGTTTTCCGTTTGCGCTATTAATATTATCCTGGTTATAAGGAATATTATCCTGGCTGTAAGGCTTAGCAACAACCTGATAAGTAAATTCTTCCCCAACAGCTGCATTTTGATAATCAATGTATTCTATACTTGGCTTGTTTATTAAGGATTTTATGTTTAAAATAAATGTATCTGTCTTTACATTGCCGTCATTATCCACGACGCCGAATTTAATTATGCGACTGCCAACATCCTCGTCTTGCGGTGTGAATTTGATTAAACCTGTGTTCATATCAATATCAAATATAAGTGTATCGTCGAAAAAGCTGACATTATTGCCGTCGGCTTCTGCCTGATACGAGAATTCATAACCAACTTCTGCCTGCAGAATGTCGTCTATCGGCGTTAGCTCTAAAGAATCGCCTTTTTCTCTATATTCATCCTTTATGTCAAAGAAATGAACAAACTGGAAAGTAATGTTTTGCCATGTTGCATCTTCTTTAGTAAACTGATAAAGAATGCTGACTGTGTGGTTTGGCATGATATTTATGTTTGTTGTCACATCTCCTTCTTTTTCGAAAATAATTTCGCCGTAATCCTCTGTTTCAAAATGCTGAATGAATAAATCATATTTATCTGCCACATCCTGCATACAGGTTAAGCAGATGTAATTTCCGTGCTCTAATTGTGTCTCTGAGAATTCTTTTGCTGCTTGGAATAGCTCAGAATAAGTTGTTTTCACTTCTTTTTCAAAGAAACTTATTTCTTTTGTTGTATCTCCAATTTTTATTTTAAGAGGATATATTAATTGTAGGTTGATAGAATCATTGCTAAACTGAGCATTTAATTCCATCTGGTTTGGTGAAGTTTTTATTTCAAGATTATTAAAATTAGAAAGTTTTGAAAAGTTTAGGCAGTCTAATAAATAAGTTTTAATTCGTTTAGGAAACTGCGCCTCTAATTCATTGATTGAAGGAATTAAATCTTCGCCTGCATAAATATAATAAGGAATATAGAAAGGAATGTCTTCTCCTTTTGACCTGATAGTTAATGGCATAGATAATAATTCAGGCGGGAATTCGCCCGATGTTTTTGTTCTTATGTCAAAGTATCCGCCTTGAATAGAGTTTAAAACAATTGCTTCCCTCGCAGATTGTTCTATGCAGGATTCAACAAATTCTTTTACAGGAATTAATTCCTGAGGAACTTCCTGTATTTGTTTAACCTTTGTTTTAAGAAAGAAGTAATCCTGAACATAAGCTGTGATTGCAAATAAGATAAGTAAAACTAATGCTAGAACTATCCAGATGGTTATTTGGCCTCTTTTATTCATTTTGACACCTTTAATTTTGACACCTTTACATTAGACTAAATGATATTTAATCTTATATCTATATATATATGTTTCTTAGTATTATGAAGTAATCACACTAATTCTTTTGAGACAATTTTTCTAAATCTTTTAGGATAATGTTTCAGATATGTTAAGAGCTTTTTGTTTGTTTTTGACAATAAGCCATAGTTATATATAAGTATAACTTACACTTATTTGTAAATTTTTCTTTTTTTGTGATTTTAGATAGCCTATTCTTAAAGCAATTTTTCCATTTCAAATATAAATTCTTTTGCCCTAATGATAGATGTTTTCGCTTTACTATGCAGTTCAGATTCTTTCATTTCATATTGTACTTCACTTCTCTTTTTTCTTTCCATCTCAAATGTTTCGAGCAAAGAATCGACTTTAATTCCAGCAAGCGCTTCCCGTTGGGCTTCTTCATAATGTTCAAGTAATGTTCTCTTTAGCTTATTTCTTACAAAAACAATCAAGGCATCAGCAGTTATCTTATGTGATATCTTTTCTCCAACTTTGTATCCTTGTTTATAGAGAACAGTATTAGCAACATAATACATAGCATAGTATGAAGTAACAATAATCCATAAATCTGATTTATTGTGTTTGAGTAAAAATTCAGCGATATCTAAGCTCTCGTGGGCATTTTTAAGTAAAATAATGTAAATCTCTTTTTGAAACAGTGATCTTTTTAGTAAACCCTCTTCAATGTATTGTCTAACTTGTTTTTCTGCTTCTTTTATTCTGTTTTCATCAAGCATTGTCCATCAACCAGCATTGCTTATCAACCTGTAATAATCTTCTATACCAAAAAGGATAATATTATGTTTTATCGCTTCAGACACAACTGTAAACTCTTTTGATTTGAGCATTGTTTGAAAATCAGCATATTTTATATGTGTAAGGTGAATCGGCAAAGGCAGAAGATTTATCTGTGTTTGTATCTCTTCGCCCTGATTAGCTATCAAAAGCAAGTCAATATCAGAGTGTTTTGTTTGTGTTTTTTTAGCATAAGAGCCAAATAATAATAAAACAAATTGGTGGTTTATTCCTTTGAAACGATTATATATCACTTTAAAGTTTTTGTTTTTCAATAATTCCTGCAGACGATTGTGTTCCACCACAAACACAGAATTGTTAAAGTTTTTGTTAAATCTGCAAATCATAGTATTACCATGTTTAGTAATATCAACAATTCCTTCTTTATTGAGTTTATGCACTGCCTGATAAGCTGATTTGTAATTTATTTTTCGTTTGAGAGCAATTTGTCGAATACTAAATATTTCTTCTTGGCTTTCTATCAGCAGCTGCAATATGTTTAGTTTTTCATTATCCATTTTAAACCATAATATTATGGTTTTGTACCATATATTTAAATGTTTCGGTAATTTTAAGAGTTATGGACGGCAAGAGTTTTTCTTATCACCAGCCACAAATACTGCTTTGCCCAGCAGGAATAAGAAACAAACAAAAGCAAATAGATAAGATAATATATTTTTGATGGCAAAAAGTTTATTGTAATCATCACTTTTATCAAAATAACAAGAATCAATAATAATAGTGCATAAGGAATAATGAACAAATAAACCCTTGCAAATGCAGTCTTAAGGAAGTTTAGAATAATGCCCTTTACTTTTTCTGCGGCAAAGAAGCTCACAACTGCATTGGCCAGATGAGAAAGGTATATTGTAAAAGGAACTCCAAACAACAATAAAAATATCATTTGATTGGAAGGATCAATTAAATAAACTGCAATGAACAACAATCCTACAAAGAATAACGAGATGATTAAATTTGCAGCACACAGCTTTAAAAAAGAGTTAAGATTATATTTCTTATTCTGTATTCTCGACCATACCAAGCCCTTGAAAAAGCTGAAACTAAATAACATCAAAAGCATGAAGATTAAGGTAAGAGCGCCGGTAAAATAAATAGAGTTCTCCATTTGCTGTGCCATTGAGATAAGCTGTTCAGCAGGAAGATTCTGCATTCCCTCAACAAATGTTTTTGCCTTGAAAAGAAATGTTGCCTGAGGCAGAACATATCTTATAAACGTAAATATTACAAACGCAAAAATAAGATAATAAGCCAGGTCATACATGACAGTAATTAAATAATTTAAAATATTATTTTTTTTAAAGCACTGAAAACTTTGTATGAATGATGTATCTGATAATGTTTGTTTAATTGTTTGTGTTATGCTCATTGTTTATCACCGTTAAATTTTTTTGATTTTATTGCATATTCCTGCAAAAAATGGTTTATAGCTATTGTAAATTTAACTGAATTTTTCTTATTAGGTTAAATTTACAATCTTGCAGATTAAATACAAAATAATAAATAATTTTTCATTTAATCTGCAATAATCACCTTCTCCTTTAGGTGTATATGTTTTGTTGGTTGACGATATCTACTATTTCTCACCATAATTCAGGCAGAATTTCCACGCTGGAATAAGCTGCACATGAAACTTGTTTTTGCCAGTTTGAAGTATTTCCCTGCCTTCTGTATCTTTCGTAACCATTATCGCCTCTTTTATCTTAAACCTCCTTGAGAATTTTAACAGATTTTTAAAATCCTTTTTTACAATGATATTTGCATATTTAACTTCAACAGGAATAAGCTCATTGCCTTTTTCCAAGATAATATCTACTTCCTCTTTTGATGGTGTTCTCCAGAACCATTTGGCGTTTAAGTGGGATATAATTAAATTTTCTATAAGCTTTGATTCCTCTATTTGCGGGTTGAGATAAGAAAAAAATGCAGGAGTAATTAAATAAATTCTTTTTAATTTCTTCTCTGAAGTAAATGCATTTCTTGAATAATTATATAATTTCCTTGTTAAAAAAGATTCTTCCAAATAAAAGAAATAATTAGACAATGTTTCTCTATGTATCCCAAATTCTCTTGATAGGCTTTCATAGTCTGAAAACATTCCTGGCTGAGAAGCCACTATTTTTAATAATTTTAACAATAGTTCTTCCTGTTCTATTGGAAAAATAGAAGGGATGTCATGATATATAATTTGTTCTATAATCGATTTAGTGTATTTCAGCATCTTTTCTTCATCTTCATTCATCATCTCAATAAACTGCCTCTTTTGATAACGCTGAAATTCTCTTTTTATTTCTTCTGGAAGCAATTGTTGTTTGTCTATTAATTCTCCTCTTCCTTTTAATGTTAAAAATTCTTTAAAAGTTAGAGGACTTAATGTAAATTCATATATTCTTCCTGCCAAAGATTCTTGAGTATGTTTTTTAATAAACAAAGACGCAGAGCCACTAACAAAGAATTTTAAATTAGGATAAAAATCATAATAATATTTTATTTGATTCTGCCAATTTTTTAATTTTTGTATTTCATCTAAAAAGATATACAGCTTATCATGTATTGAACGAATGCTTTTTCCCATCTTTAGTTCATAGCTATTTATAACATCAGAAAGTTTAGGTTGTTCTTCGTCAAATGAAAAATAGAATATATGTTTTCTTTGAATTTGTTTATCTTTTATTAAGTGATTAATCAGCTGATAAAACAGTGTTGTTTTTCCTGTTCTTCTTAAACCTATCAGAGAGATTATCTGTTTTGAAGTTAATTCCTTAACTAATTCACTGTAAAGGTTTCTATACAAAAAGTGATTATAAAAAAAGTCTTCTTCCCAATGAGGATTATGTTCATCTATCATATTCGTTCACATCTTCGTTTAAGGTATTATTCATAGTATGTGCATAGCTTTTTCAAGGATTATGCTACTGCCTCAAATTTGTTGCAGTGGCATTTCTCTGTTTATCTTTTAGGGAACGGAAATCCAGCATTATTACAGCATGATTTCCGCCACTGCAACTGGCAGTAGCATAATCCCTATGAGAGCTATGCACATACTATTCATAGCTGGGTTATTATAACCGACATGTTTCTCGATAATATGCGTATTATAACCGACATGTTTCTCGATAATATGCGTATTATAACCGACATGTTTCTCGATAGTATAGTCACATATTTATAAAGCTTTCGCTTTTTCGGTTCAAAATAGCGCTTATTAATCTGAAAGTGATAATAAGATACGCAATAAGTATATGTGGTATTACCCCTTCTTAAATCCCAGCGCTGTGCTTGCAACATCACCGCAGTTTGTATCGCCGGTTTCAGGGTTTAGAATAATCTCATCGCCCTCTAATTTCTGGCATAATGGCGCAACATAACCTTCATTGTCAAGAATCTTTAAACAGGCATGGTCAAACCTGCATTCTTCTATACCCTCTAAATCGCAGTCAAATGTTAATTGGTCAGTTGCATAATGATTTCTATGGACACCTAACGGATTATTGACGACAAACTCATCCTTCCATCCTGCGCCCGTCGTTGAGAATGATTTCTTCTGCGTGCATTTGTTATATAAATAGACGACACCGTGCACAGGTCCAATTGTTTGTATACTGAAAGCATACCTGAATATTGTGCCGTTGACCTCTTCCTTTTCTCCGCCTAAAGTGACAATGATTTCATTCGGCCCAAGATAACTTAAATTGTGCGCAAAATTATGCTCTTGTGTGATTGTTCCGCCTGCAATTAAATCAACCTCGCTTTCTCCAGCATTATAATAATTCATGTGGCAGACATTGTCATACATCCAATATTCCAATCGTGAGAATGCATTGTTTGACCAATCATCAAATAAACTGCCGAATACAACCTCTACTCTTGAGCGGAATTCAAAGTCGAGAGACTGGTAAAGTGTTTCGCTTAATGCGTTTGCACCTGCGCAGGTTGATGTTCCCTCTTTATACTGTTGGTTCTTCGCGCATTCTTCTATAAAATGCTCTGTAACCTCTAAAGGATCATTGACACATGAGGTTTTCCCTGAGAATTCAGTGCAATATTTGTCGCCGTCAGAAGTTTGTTTGCATCCTTTAACGTCGTCACAATTCTTTTTTTGACAGTTTTCAGATTGAGGGGCACAAAGTTTATTTTCATCATTAACATAAACACTTCCTTCAACACCGTCGAGGATACTTTCGTGGGCAAATGCGAATGATGCGTCTTTTTGTTCGCAAGGTTTTGTTTCATCAGCACAAGCAATAACACTACCCTCTGCGTCTAAACCAGCGACGTTTTGGGGTGGGGCGTAGGGTTTGGGTGGCTCTTTGGGTTTTTCTTCTCTTTTTGGTTTTTCTTCTGCGACTGGAGCGACAGGTTGTGGAGCTTCTGCTTCCTTTTTCTTTTCTTCAGCTGCTTTTGCTGCTTTTTCTTTCTCTTTTACTTTTTTTAGGCCAGCTTCGAGATTACTGAGAGAAGTACCCAATTTTTGGTTACAACTTTCTTCACTATTACATAACTCTACACCATCACTTGTTTTAATTTTAATTATATTTCCATCATCATCTGTTTCAACTGTGCCACCAAGTGCTTTTTTTAGTTCTTGATTTTTAACTGTTTTTCCTGATTTTTCTTCTAATTTCCACGTTCCATCATCTTTTTGTGTCATTTTAACTGTTGTTCCCTCGACGATTGCTGGACTGTTACCACCATAAGTTATTGTTGATGTGCCTGAATCACCTGCTTGAACTTGCTCTTCTTTCTTTTTTTGTGCTTTAAGCGCTGCTTGTTGCGATTGTTCTAATTGTGGTGGTTCAGGTTGAGGGGGTTGAGATGAAGGTGGAGGAATTAATTCCACTTCCTGAGGTTGAACAAATTGTCCAGCTGCTGCGATTGTATCTTTCATTTGACCTTGTATTTGGTTTAATAATGGTTTTAGTTGATCTTCTGCTGCAGAACAAGCATCTTTATTTACAATACAATCATTTCCACTTACACTTAATAACTTACCCTCGCTTGAAAATTGAACTGTTTGACCATTAATTGTTCCTGACCACACACCTGATGGGATTACATTAAATTCTGCATCACCAAACAAAACTGTTTGCTCTTTACTAGATGGATCATAAGTTGTTACAACCTGCTCTTCACCTGTACCAACCCACTGAGTAACTTTTGTTATCTCATTACTGTCTCCAATAGTGTAAGATATAATGCTATCAAAAGAATTTACGTCAAAATCATCAAATTCGCCATAACCATTTTTATAAACCGTTAATACTGACTTGTCATCCTGTTTACTAAAAATATAAACATCTTCTTTTATCCCATCTTTATCTATGTAACACCAATTAGAATTACATTTAATATAATCAGGATTTACTGCATCTTGAGGATGGTCTTTTAACATTTGCGCATATAACATTGCTGTTTGTTGCTCATCTAATCCTGCTGTTATTAATTGATTTCTATAAACAAAAGGATTTATCTCAACTTGAGTTCCATCTTGTTGAAGAAGATAATGTTCAACACCATCTTTGTCTGTGGTGATTTTGATAAATGTTCCTTGTGGTTCTGGTGGTGCTTGGCCTTCGCTAAATTGTTTTTTCTTATCATCATAACCAATCCCACCTGCTTGTTCAGCTAAGGTTGAATCCCTCTTTGCTTTAATCTCATTAAATATTGCGGGTAGATTATTTTCTACAAAATCACAATCTGTTTGAGTACAACTTATTCCATCAAGAGATTTAATATTGCCATTATTATCAATCACAACCAATTGGTCTCCAACAATTTTTCCTTCCCAGTTATTTGTTTGATGATTATACGAAAAAGTATATGTTGGTAATAGTAGTTGTGAGTCATCTGGTTTTTTTATGTAAGTAATCTCCCTTTCTCCTGTTGTGGGGTTATAAGTTGTAGTTGCGCCAGTTTCAGCGTCTGTGAAAGAAATAACAGCTACTTGTCCTACTTGTGTTTCATAATCAGTCACACCATCATAATCCCCATCATCAATCTCATCTTGGGCATCACTTATACCATCTGCTGAAACCCCCCTATAAATTTTTACTGTTTGTTTTCCTTCTGCTCCTTTTTCAATTTTATAAACATCTTCACCAACATAACAAGAAGAAGTGTCACATGACATCTGCTCAATGTTCATTTTATCTGGATGTTCCTTGCTCATTACTTCATAAAGCAAGGTTAATTGTGGTTGCGATAATTTTCCGCCTGTCTTTGTATCCGCCATATTTTGTAGTTTTTGCTGATAAACACTTTGAGGAATAACCTGAGTTTGACCTTTAGAATCTGTAAAGGAATATTGCCAGACTTGTGCGCCTCCTGTCCCAGTTACAATTGATGCAGTTATGCCTTGTTGAGGTGGTGGCTGTGATTCTGCTATAACTTTAGATAAAAGTTGCTTTCCCATAAATGCTTTTGTTTTATCCCCTGGTTTACCATCAGGTATACAAATTCCTGTTTTCATTGAGCCTATACAGGTACCTGGACAATTACCATCGCTACAGTAAAGTTTTATCCATACGTTTTGTATTTCTTTAACAGCTTCTTCTTCTTGACCATCAGTAACACTAATACCTAATTGTTTCAATGCTTCAAGAACTATTTCGCTATTTGCATCAAGCTTAACTGTTACTTCTGAAAGTGCTACTTGAGCTTTGATTAAAGGGTTTTCAGGTATAGACAGTGCAGATGGTTGCGCTTGTTGAGCTGGAGGTAGTACACCACTTGAATCTAGTTGTTCTTTGTATTCCTTTCCATCTTTTCCTTTATAAGTTACTTGTTGATTTGTAACAATACTTCCATCTAACTTAACAAAAACACGTCTGTTATCATCCCAATAAACCTTTTGTTCATCTACCATTGCACCACCTGCATATGATACAACATGAGCTTTTCCTTCATGATCATAAGCTAAATAAGTTTCTGGCAATGCTGGATTTTTTGAAAGAAAAAAGACCACCTTATTTTTTATTGGTTCTCCTTCTGCATCAAACAAATCAGCTACTAATCCTTGAACTTCATTTCCTGTTTGGTCATACGTTGTTTTTGTGTAAAAACCCACTGCGTTTGCACTCGGAACTAGTTTGTAATCTATTTTGCCATTTTTAACAAAGGCAGTAGAACTATCTGAGTAAGTTATTTTCCCTTCATTTATCTTATATGAATTCAAATCAGTATGAACTGCAAAGAAATTTCCATTAACATCTTCGTAAACAGTATAACCTTCACTATATTTCTCAGCTCCTTTAACTTTCACATATTTAATACCTGTGCCTTCTTTCCCGATTACTACTAAAGAATTACCTGCACTAAACTTTGTACCTTTTTCTAACGGAACAAAATCACCTTTTGTTAGAACACCATAACTTTGAACTCCAGTTTTACTCATCATTATTATTGGTTTTCCTTCATTTGTCTTTACACCTGTTGGTATTGCTTGAAATAAATGCATCTCCCCTGATCCTGCTTGTCCATATGTGGCATAGTAAGGTTGTGTTTGTTCAGACAATGCAACTTCAACACCTTGCTCTTGCGCATATTGATATTTCTGGTCAAACAAACCTTTTTTAGTATCATCTGCTTTATTTATTTTATCTCCAAAAACAATAAAATTATTCCCAGCATTATCTCTCACAAGAACAGCAGCATTTGACGGCATTTCTATAAACTCATTACCTATGATAACTCCTTGTTTACCATTAAATGTATAAATTTGTTTACCTGTGGGTGTTTTATAGTCTGTTGCTGCTGGTTGTTCTTGACTAACTTGGGGTAGTGGATGTGTCTTTAGATTTAGCGGTTTGGACTCAACAATATATTCCAAACCCATAGCTGCTGTCACAGGCGGTGTTTGTTCTGATTGAAAACCAAACTTAGTCTTAATCTCCTCAGGAAGTAATGATTGCTCATGAGATTCCTCTAAAATTTGTGAATAACCCTTACTTAATTGAGCTCCTGTAGAATCCATAAGTACAGGTTTCCCTTCTTCATCTCTTTTCAAATCATTACCTTCTGCAATCATATAAATTCCTATAACTTTTGTTGGAACTAATTCTTTTTCTACGACACCATTAGAAATAAAAACTATTTCTCCTGATGGACTTTTAAGTTTTTCTGTAGTTGTTAAAGGAGTGAGTTTCTCATTTCCTTCGAGCGTAAACAATCTCGTACTCCCATCTGTATCTATGGATGAATATAACTTCTTTCCACCACTATTATAACTAGTTGGAGCAACTGAAACTAATTGAAAAGGATTATCTTCTCCTCCTGTGCTTGCAAAGAGTAAAGAAACACCTTTTCCTTTATAAGTTACTGCGATATCCACTTTTGATTTATGAGATTCCGTAAAATGGATTTGAGCAGATTCAGTTCCTGTAGTATATGGTTCTTTGGAATAGGGATAACTATCTTTACCACTAATAAACGCATATGCAAATTGTGAACTACTTCCATAGTATCGGACTGGCACATCAACAGTTGAAGGGATTAGCAGATAACTGGTTCCTATTTTTAAACAAAAGGAGGCACCACAGTTAAAAACCTCCTTGCCTGTGGCTGTTTTATAATATGTATTAACTGGTTTTTTTCCTTGTTTGGGTGTAAACACTTGAAGAGGAACAGGTTTTTCTTGCTTTACTCCTAAAGACTTAACTTCAATACTTTCAGCATCTTCACCTTCTCCCGCCATCCCTACCAAATCCCCACCCAAATTATCATAACCGCCATTATTCAGATTATTATAATTCTTTTTGTATTCTGGACTTTGAAATATTACTAGAGATGTAACTATCATAAGCAATGTTATGAATATCAGTGCTTTGCGGAATTTGCGTTTAGGCATTTTGTGCGTCACTAATCATTTTTCTTAATTTTTCTATTTTTTGTTGGTTTAACTCATTTAGTATAGATTTACACTTCAATAAAAAAGATTTAACAGTTATTTCATCTTTCAATTCAATCTCTTTTAGATAATATTGAACTTGAATCCTATCTGATTTTAAGGTTACTAAAAAATCCTTATCTTCTTTGGAAAAACCTTCGATTAAATCCATTAATTCTATTGTGCATTCATGTATTTCAGATTTTATCCCGGCTTTCATTAAAATGGAATATAATGCATTATAACTGGCATAATAACCAGTTATTACCTTCCATTTCTTGCTAGAAACAAGCATGTTTCCAATAGTTTCATCTGCTTCTTTCATGTATGCTTCTGAAAGATGAGGCTTTTGCTCAATGAGTTGTATCCCTCTTTTTTGATTGCAGCACCAGTTAATTTTTTTGTTAACCAAAGTAATACCCCCAAAAAATATTAACAATCTTATCAATATTCCCGAAAAGCTTATGGTTTATTAAAATCTCTTTTGCTAATGGATTTTTATTATATATAGCACTTTCCAATCCCTTCCAACTAATATATTCAATATTTATACTCCTTGTATGCCTTTCTTTAATTGAATTAATTTTGTTTTTGTCGCATTTTCCTATAATTATTAAGTCTATATCAGATTTCTTATCATAAGTATTTGAAGAGAATGAGCCAAAGAGGATTATTGATTCACAACAAGGTATTAATTCTGGAATAAGAATTGATAATTCTATATTGTTTAAGGCAGAAAAAGAAGAAATGGTTTCTGTTAAAAATAAGAATAATCTTGTCTTGTAGTTCTGAATAAGAGAATAATATTTACTATTTCCACTTTTTTCGTAATATAATATGTTAGAATTTACTAATTGGTTTAGTTTGTTCAAAGCAGTTTGATGGTTAATAGATATCTGCCTTGCGATTTCTCTACCAGTCAATCTTTTATTATAATTATTAATATATAAAGAAAGGATGTCTATATTTTTAGACAATTGTCTGCTTTTTTTAGACATCACCTGTTTTTGGCTAATATCAGCCATGTTTGGCTTAATTGGCTTATTAATATTTTTTTGTTTTGGCATTTTGTGTTTCTTACTCTTTAAATATTTTTTATGTTCAGTGTTTTGTGTTTCTTATTCTTTAAACCTTTTTTATGTTCAGTGTGTTATCAACCACTTCCACAATGGAATATAGTTAATTCCTTTTTCCTTTTTTTCTGTGTCTTTGGTTTTATTTAATTTCCCAATGTCCAGCACTGGTTTTGCCTATTCTTTTCAATGCTTTTTTTTGTTTTAGTTTTTCTAAATATTCTTTAACTGTATCAATACTAATTCTTAGCTTTACAGCTAATCCTTTTCTGGATATTTTAGGATTCTTCTTAATTTCGTAAATAATCTTTAGCTCTAATTCGGTTAAAACTTGGGGGGTATCTTAGGGGGTATCTGGGGGGGTATCTTCTGAACGGTAAAACACTACGGAAAAGCCAGTTTTTAACCGCATTGGCTTTCTGGACATATTCTTTTAATAATTTAACTTTGATATCATTGATATTTTTCTCAGAAAGTTCTTCTTCCCAGTTGCTTCTGCTTTTGTGAATAATCATTCTTTCTAATTCTCGTGAGCTTAACTGTCGATTTTCATCTGCTACACGCATATAAGCGCGGCCAAAAGCATAATATGGTTTGTTATCTCCCACAAAAGCAATTTTTATTATTTTCTTATCTTTTCTGGAAATCATCTCTAATTTGGGATATATTTTTGGCTCGATTGAATTAGCGATAGTCTGGCTAATCTCACGAAGGGTGTTTTCGGTGCAGTTCGTTCCTACACAATTACCAGAATTATCAATTCCAAAGTAAAGTTGACCTTTGCCATGTTTGTTGAGTATGGCAACTAAAGAAATGATTGCTTCTTTTAGTTCAGAGGTAGATTTCTTGAATTCACGGGTTTCGGTTTCTTTCATTTTTTGGCTGGAGTCAGTTTATCGCTGGTGGATTTTGGTTGAATTATAGTAAGTGACGTAAATTTTTGGTAGGTAGACAAAGTTAGTTATAGATAATGTGTCTCCCTTATAAAAATCTAAAATCCAACTAACTTTGACACACCACCAATAAATTTGTTTAGCTGATTTTCTGTTTTTTAATTTCTTCTCCGCTCTCCACACGTTTGTGGGACGCAGTCTTCGTCTTATGAAAAATAAAAATAGGTGCTAAGTGGGTGCTAGGTGCTAGGTGCTGGGTGCTAGTTACGATGAATTATCGCTGCTAGCACCTAGCACCCAGCACCTAGCACCTAGTTTTCATAGTGAACTGGTTGGACATGCCGAGAACGAAACAAATAAAATATCAAATCTCAATAACTCGGCAGCTCTCAATAACTCGGCAATTCCCCAAACTCTTTTTTCTGCGCTGCAAACTCATCATCTACTTTGGAGTCATCATCACTTGAATCGCCCCAGTCAAACATATCGTCTAATTCATCGTTTAACTGCTTCAAATTCGTCATTAAATCCATGAAACTGATTACACCAACGAGGAAATTTCTGATTCTTATTCCTGTACACTGCATTCTCGCTGCTTTGTTAGTAACAGGCGCTTCACAGCCAATCTCAAATGCTCTTGAAACAAGAGATGAAGCCAGTTTTGTAGTATATTGCCTTAACAAGTCTGGAAGTACGTGCATAAACTGTCCAAAAGTAAGGACACAGAACAATCTCCATGCCAAGTCCGGACAATCTTCAATATTCTCTCCCAACAGATATGCTTTATTATAACAGGTATTCTGCGCAACTAATATTCTTTTTACTGTTTCTAGAGTTCTTTGTATTGTCGGCAAACAAGGCGGCCAACATATCAAAGCAACCCAAAAATTCTTCTGCGGATCAAATGGAAATCTTATCTGCGATGAGCCTGCCCAATATTCTGCGGGATCAATAGATGTTCTCTCGCCGCCAATCTTATTCATCTTTTCAATATCTGCATCTGTTAGTTTTGGGCCAATGCCTGCCTGCGACCATATATAATCAGGCGACCATTCAGCAGGAAAGTTTAATGCTCCGTTTGTTATTTTACTATTCCATGCTTGTGAGCATTGAGAGCATAATGTTAAATCACAAACAAACCCTAAACTGATTACATTCTTGTCTGACCATTGCGGATCAGTTGGAAGAGCTGGTGTTTTGCCGCCTGTCCATATCTTTTGAAGAATATCTGAGCCAAGCTTGCATTCATGCGCAGCAACCTCTGCAGGCGCAAATGCAGCGCCGATACCTTCGTAAATCATACACATGTTATTGAATATCTGCATGACCAAATTTATCACTCTGCAAAAAGGCGCTAGTTTAGTTAAGAAATCAAGAACATCTATCATTGTATCGAGCATATCAATTGCATCTTCATATTTCAAAACTGCATCTAATGTGCTGTCGCCAGGATTAGAGAACAGGTCTTTACCCATAGGAATATCTGCTGAGAATACAATCACTTCATTCGGCGTGAACGCCTTTTTGCCTGTTTTAGAGCTTTGAATAAGCTCACCTTTACATGCAACAACCATTGTTTCTTTGTCTTTAAGTTTTTCCTGCTCAAACTGAGGCAGAGCTAACATTAATTCTTTTACTTCCTTGCTTTGTGTAGGCAATAATAATGGCGGATAAGTTTGAGTAACAATCGCAACTGGTTTAAGATCACCTTCTGCAAATACCTCGCCTAAACTTGCAGTGCATTCTGTAATAGTTAATTCATGGACAAAAGAGCTTAATGCGCCTGATTTTCTTTGGTTAGTTATATCTAAATGTAAATTAAATAATGTCTGTGTTGACATGAATAAAAAGTTCTTGTTTAATGCATAATCAGAGCCATACTGCGCAAGAACATCGACTTTAAACTCGTCGTTAAAGAAATCAACTTCTTTTTCAACAACCTGATAAATCTTAAATTTAGGGCTTGTGCCAGTTACAGTGTTTCCTGCCATGTCTGTTACAGAAATTTCAAACTGATAATTTCCAGCAACTGAAACTGTCGGCAGTTCCCAAACACAGTCATAAACATAATCTTCTTCGCTTGGCTCGCAGCTAGTTGCAGGTGATGGAACTGGCCATAATTCCTTTGTTGTTAACTGCGCGAGAATCTTTGAGGGATCAACAACACTTCCCTGCTCAGATATTTTAGCAGTTATTATTATAACTTCGTCTTCAGCATTGGTAATTAGTACACCTATTGGTTGTCCTGTTAGTGCCTCACCTGAAGATGATTTAATTGCCTGTCCTGTTGGCGGCTGTTCTGAAGAAGATGAAGAGGAAGGTGAAGATGAAGGAGCAGCTGATTCTAATGGCGCTTGTGATGTGCCTAGCCCTCCTGAAAATGATTCTTCTGCCAGAGCACTTCCGCCTGCGCTTGCTGAAGACACATCTATATTAAGTATTTCTGGGGCAG